>Ga0209542_10003908_pt1 | contig 31335 bp, 33 predicted proteins | sample RifCSPhighO2_01_FD_184028 | JGI IMG/M metagenome (GOLD analysis project Ga0209542, IMG submission 184028) | Soil microbial communities from Rifle, Colorado - Rifle CSP2_plank highO2_0.1 (SPAdes) (version 2) | ecosystem: Environmental > Terrestrial > Deep subsurface > Rock core/Sediment ... | reverse complement strand
TCTGATATATCCTCTTCCTTTATTCCAAGTTTCTCTGCTCTTTTCCTTCCTTCCTTCGCAATATTCTCTAACTCTTTAATTAGAACATCTTTTGAAGGTGTCTGAATCTTTTTTAAAACAATAGTGCCCTTACTACCCACAACTGCAAAAATAGTGCCCTCATCCATGCCCAGTTCCTCTCTGATATCCTGCGGGATGACTACTTGCCCCTTTGAAGACATTCTTATTGTTTCAACAGTCATTTTACTATTAATCCTTACTATCTTACAGTAAGCATATCTTATTTATATATCTTTCGGTAGAATTACTCTGAAACTTTTCTTTTTTCTGAATTAATTTTCCGTTCATACTCATCTTCCATTTGTTCTTTGTAATGTGTTCTTATTCCTGTATCGGGTGCAAGATCTATCGACATATTCGACAAAGGAGTATTTTCTAATTCTGTTTCCAATCCTTTCTTTGCTTTTTCTTCCATTTTATTTCTCTCATCTCTATACCATTCATATAAACCAGAGGCTACATTAGTACTCATCCAAACAGCAAAAGGTATGTAATTTATTGGTCGGATTTCTTTATCTCCTGTTGGAATATTATAAGCTAAAGCAGGCCCCAATACAGTAGCAAGGATTGAAAAACATGCGCTAACTCCTATGTCAGATGTTCGTCCTTCTTTCTCAGAAAAATAACACGGAGAATCCTTTTTAAGAGATTTTAGCTGTTTTCTATATAATGTAGGAAATATAAACCCTCCACAAAGAAACTTTAATGTTTCCCTTACACCATTAAATGTTTTTCTTCCCATTTCCTTCAAAACTGCGCCAGTTCCTATCTTTGACTTTACATCTTTCTTAAATCCGTAAAGTTGTGCGGCTTTTGTAAAATATTCTACAGACTTTCCAGAATCATAAAAAGGACTTCTCTCATCGGCGCCATATAGAAATGCAATGGCTTGATAATTATTCTTTGATTCTAAAGTCTCAACTGCTTTCTTAAAATATTCAGGATTATTTGTTATTCTTCTCTGAACAGCATCAACAATCATTTCATTTCTAATCTCTTCTGAAGGAGTTTTAGATAAAATCAATTCCAAGTCAAATCCATTTCCTTTACTTTCATGTTTTTCCATAATTTTTCAGAGAAAAAACAATATATAAACATTTGTATTAGCAGTTACTACAGAGTAACACTAAAAATTACTTGAGGAACAAATTAGCCCCACTAGAAATCAAAAAGGCAGCAATTACCATTATAAAAGAATGTTTCAGTCCGGCTTTTATAGTTCCTTCAGCAAGCTTTCCTATTGTCATTCCTGCTAGTAGGCCTTGAGTCATCAGTAAGAATACGAAAGGCCTAGAGAGATCGTCAACGTTTAGTTTTGCTCCCCCAATACTGGAATCGTTATCGAGGTTAGTGAGTTGTTCCAGGTTGAAATTTCCAAAAGAACCAGCACTTCCAAGTAATGGAATAATTTGAAATTGCATTACTAACATAATTCCTATAAATATGAAGAAAATAATGTATCCTTGCACCATTAAACTGTAAATTGCAGCCTTTCTTTCTTTCTTTAATTTATCGACTTCTGAAATAGATTTAGCAACTGACTCTAAAATATAATCTATTTCTCCTCCAGCAGTTTCAGCTTCTCTTATCAATGCAACAGCTCTACTAACCACTCCGCTTCCCACATCATCTGCAAAAGTCTCAAGTGCCTGCGCTACAGGTATTCCTAGAGAGATTTGGTTAGCTAGTTTTTCTATATAAACAGATAATTCTCCATAATTTTTATTTTTCATATTAACTATGCTTTTGCTTACCGGTGTTCCAGTGGATACGCTTTCTGCTAAGTTTCTTGAAAACTCTAAAAACATTTCAGTCATCTGTTGTTCTTTCCTATTCTCTAAAACAATTCCAACAATGAAAGGTAAAAATAATACGCTAAGTACTATTCCCATTAAAAATAAGAATAAATTCATATCTTTACTAATTAAAAGGTAAACTACATTTACTGTCCCAAATACAAGGGCTGCAATAATTCCAAACCAGTGCATTCTTTTTAGTGCCATTTTAATATGAGGGTTGATTTAAGTGTATGAATAGTAAGAAAAATACGTTTATCATCGCCATTACGAGTATAACTAGAACGCTAAGTTGTACTAAGGATAAACCAACATCAAAATTTCCTATAGTTAATAAAATTAAGAATAACATTAATATCATTGGAGCAGCGATGACAACGCTAATATAAATATCCATAAATGTCTCAGCATTTTTAGCATACTTCTGCCTCTCCAATCTGTAATCTGTAAGCAAAGTCTCTGCTCTTTTATTAAAAAACTCAGAAAATTCTCCCCCTGAATTTATAGTTGTCGCAAGCCCAAAAAATAATTCGGCAAGTTTATCACTTGAAGTAGTAGATGCAGCATTATTCAACGCAGTTACAAGGTCATATCCGTAAAGATTAATTTGATTTAACACTTTTCTTATTTCTTTTCTTAAATGAGGGTATTCTTTACTTAGCCCTATAATCCTGAATATTTCACTTGGTTGTATTCCTGACCCAGATATAGCGCTCATATGAATTACAGCAAAGGACAATTCCTGATTTACCTTCTTAGAAATTGTGCCTTTTTCAGTAGTCGGGTAAATATATAGTGTTCCAAAAACCAAAATGGGCAGAATAATGGGAATCCAAATAACAATAAATGCTCTCATTAAATAACTTCCCTGATAAATGCTTACAAAGGGCCAGTCTATTCCAATATTAAAAAACATTAAAAAAATGGATAATACTATTCCTATAATCAAAGACAAAACAGACGTAGTAATAATCATTGCTATATAAGATTGAAACAAAACATCAATGTTTGCTTTTCTAAGCTCTTTTGAAAGCACTTTAAAATATCCTTTTTTTGTTAATTTTCCCGCGGTATTTAAAAAAAATCTATTAGAAAGTTTCATGTAGCCCCTAGCTGCTTTAAACTCGGCATACTCTTCTTTTTTTCTTTTCCCTCTTTTCCTTAATTTCTTTATATTTGATTCAGTTATATTTAATTGTTTAAACAACTTCCCCTTGTCCTTCACGCGTATCGTAGCCATAAATTCAGATTCTGCCCTTCTATAATTTATTCTTTCAATAGTTTTTTCTTTCTTTATTTCGCTGTTAGTAGGCAGTTTATTAGCAAGAGTAATATCTCCCAATAAAGCAGGTATAGAGTTATTTACAATTTTCATACTGTCTATTAGAGCATTTATTGTCGGAAGAATAAGTTCTCTTTCCTTGGGACTTGACCTTTCTATCCTATTCGCATAAATAGAGATTTCTTTAAGCATCTCTATTTCACTTCCAATGTTCTTCTTTATATCATCAATCATAGTAATTTCCCTATTTCTTCCTGAAACTGAAGAATTTCTCTCTTTGCTGACAAAAGCTCCTCATTATCTTTCTTTCTAAAGGCAGTTTCAAGCTTATTCACAGCATCCCTCATACCATCTAGAATCTGGGCTATAGTTCCTATGCTCTCTTTTTTCATACAAGATACAACCAAGAATCATTTAAATATCTTTCAATATATATCAAGAACTAATTCATCTACTTTGCCTTCTTTTCCTTTTTCACTTCTTCAACTTCAGTTGAAGCTTTTCTAAATTCCTTTATCGAGTTTCCCAAACCTCTAGCAAGCTCAGGCAACTTCTTTCCCCCAAAAAGAATTAACACTATCAGCAATATTATCACTATTTCTTGAGTTCCTATCATACTTTTCCTACTCCTTTGTTATTAATAAAGTTTATTGTTTTACTATCTTTTCCCAAAGAGGTAGGATAGTTGGGTTGCCCCCTATCCTTCTTTGACTCATTGTCGTTTATTAAGTAATAAATTATAATGATAACGACAACAATTATTCCCAATATAAGCAATATTATCACTATCCAAAGTATTATTCCAGCTAAATTCTTGCCTCCAATACTATTGGTGACTGCAGCCTTATTAGTGCTAAATGCAATTTTAGCATTACCCCCCACTACTTCTTTAACCCCAAAATAAACTTCATTACTTCCTATTATTACTTTAACCGTTTCCCCTGTATTAATAGAATACTGCCCACTAGTGACTCTTAGGATAATTCCTCCTTCTTTGAATATAATCGTGGCAACCTCTTCCTGCCCATCGGAAGTAATTAATGCTATTTGTTCCCCATCCGAGGCGTCAATCAAATTTACACTCTCACCTATAGTGTATCTCTGTATAGTCTGTTCATTATTATTTACGGTAACTTCTCCGTTGCTTACAGGAGGACTCGGGGTAGTCTTGGGAACAACATTGATACTCCCTGAATTGCTGCTGCTAGAACTACTTGAACTGCTTCCGCTTCCAGGAGATTCTTGGGCACTATAAACGCTAAATACGGTTACATTAAATATGAAGTCTCCTCCACTGTAACTTTCTTCTATACATTCAGAAGAGCCGCAAACTCCTCCATCCTTCATGACTCTAGGATCGCTGAATGACAAATCCTCCAAGGTTAATTTTGCTTTCTTATTTAATGAGGGCATCAGAGCAGAGTTTACTTCAACTCTGTTAAACGAGATATTTACTGCAGCATCAAGGTCTGTTATATTATTTATTAAATCAGCACCTGCCGTCAAATTTATTCTGTCTGTGAATGCTATCTGCCCATAGTTTGGAATATGCAAAATCAAACTAATATTTTCTATCTCGTTGTCTGTTAGCGAGTCTAAGTTTGTTGTGCTCCCCATTCCACTAAACTCAAAGTATTTGACGATAAATCTTCTATTATAACTTATATTAAATGTTCTCCTCTCACTTGAAACTCCATCACTATTATTGGCATATATCGTAATGTTATGCTCGCCAACAGATAATCTTGGAAGAGCAAAATCAGAATTACAACTTGCGTCCGTCCTAACTTCATCAAGGATATACCAGCAATTGTTTGCATTAGAAGCACTAAGCAAAACCCTTACTAAAGAATTTAGATAACTTGTGTTTGTAGGTTGACTAATAGAAAGAATTGGAACTATCGGTAGTGAAGGTCCAGCATAAACACCTTCCCCATAACTAGTAGCGCCATAATCTCCTCCTAAAGGGGACAGCAAGAGTTCTTGTTTTTGAAGTAGAAAAATAAGTGCCGAGAGCATAACGAACACTAAAACAATTAGAAATGCTATCTTCTCTTTTCTATCCCTCTTCATCTTCTTTTATCTCATTTACCATTATTAAGTGTTTCTATATTATCACTTTTTTTAGAGAAAGCTATTTAAACTAAAAAACTCTTGATATAAAATGGAAGAGGTGTTAAAGAAAAAGATTTCTAGGAAGAACTTTATTAAAGCATGCGCCATGTTGGCTGCGGTAGGTCTTTTCTCTTTCTCAAGTCTCTCAGTTTTCAAGAAAAAAGATAAAGCAACAAATGGCTACGGCTCAGGTCCGTATGGAGTTTAAATTTTAAAAAATGGCAGTATCAAGATTACCAACACCGGGAGGAGACACAGGAACCTGGGGAGCAGTTCTAAATGATTTTTTAACAAATGCTCTTCCTAATGTATTCAACGTAAAAGGCTTCGGTGCAGTTGGCGACGGGGTAGCAGACGATACTTCTGCGGTTCAGGCAGCAATAGCAGCCGCAAAGGCAGCAGGCGGAGGAACTATCTTTTTTCCAAAAGGAACTTATTTACTCTCGCAATCAGTAATAATAATAGATTTCTCGAAGTGTAGGATTACTGGGGAGTCAGGAGCCATACTAAAAGGAATGGCAGGTGCCGAAACTCCTTCGCAAATGTTAAGAATTGAAGGAACTACGGGCAACGAGATAACCGATGTTTATGTAGACCACCTAGAGTTTGATGGTAATGGAGATGCCCATGGAGACTTAGGCAACGCGGACCCTATAACTCTCTTACCCACAACTAGTACACAAGCACACATTATCAATATTCATACAGCAAGTCGAGTTACAATCTCCAACTGTTATTTACATGATTCCCCAGGAGATAGTATCTGTCTAGATGTCTTAGGAATAGAGGGTCCTTCCCACGTTACTATTTCCAATAATAGATTGTATAGGTGCAGGCGTAACGGAATAACCTGTCATGGTACCCACATTAATATAGTGGACAACGATATTGACGGATACAATACTGTTGGAATTGATTTAGAGCCAGACACAGATATGGATATGAGTTATATAAATATAAGGGGGAACATTATAAGGCCTAATCCTACTTTTCTCTCAACTGGAGCAAATACAAACAGGATTTACGGTATTTCTCTTCAAAACAATTTAGCTGTCTCAGATAAAAGGTCAAACATCAGTGTGACCGAAAATAAAATTTATGGTTTAACCGATGCGGGGGTTCAATATCCTCAAATAGGAATAAGGTCTTTCCTATATAGGTCTGTTTCTATTACAAGTAATCAAATCTTTGAATGCAGACAAGGAATTATGAGTTCTTCCGAACCAACAGACGACGCATCAAGAGGTGTAATTGCAAACAATGTTATCCGATCTTTCAAAGGAGGCTCAGCTAATCCTGCAGTTATAGGCATAGGTGTACGTTCCAATATGATTGTTTCTGGAAACATATGTGAAGAAGGAGAAGGAGCGGGAATTTTTGTCTTAAAAAGAAATAATGTTATTATTGGAAATATTTGCCATAATAATGGGCAATATACTGGCGCAGGTTCAGTAGAAGAATATAGGTCAGGCATTGTTTTCGAAGATGGTCCTGGGAACATATGCGAAGGAAATCTTTGCTATGATGACCAATCAACAAAGACTCAAACTTATGGAATTTACATAATAAATGATATTAATTCCCCAGGACCAACACTAATTGGAAATAATGTCGGTGCAAACTCGACATTCACCGACAACAGAAACGCATTAGGTGGAATAAGACTTTCTAATATTACGGGAACAATAAAAGATAACATAGGATTCAAAACTAATGCCAGTGGGGCAGCATTAAGTGTATCAGACGACACAACAATTTCACATACTTTAGATGTTACCCCTTCCTCTGTAATCGCAACGGGCTCAATAGCAGGAGAAATAATTACGGTGGTAAGCATCACGGCAACAGACTTCACAGTCTCTATAAAGAACAATACAGGCTCTTCAGGGACTCCTCAGACAATATATTGGGAAGCTAGAGCCTAATTATCCCCCCTTTTCCTCGACTTTATTTTAGCAATCAAAACAACTATCTCGAAAAACAATATCATCGGTAAAGCAATTGCAATTTGTGAAATTGCATCTGGGGGAGGCAAGAGAGCAGCAAAAATAAATATTGCAACTATAAAATAGGCCCTTTTTTCTGTCAGTGTCTTTACAGATATCAGATTCAAATTCAGCAGTATCATTAATACAACGGGAAACTGAAATATCAATCCGAAGGAAATAAGTAAAACAACTACAAAATTTATATAATTCTCAGCAGTTAGAGTAGGCACTAAAAGATTGCCTCCGAAATTTATAAGGAACTTAAGTACGATTGGAAGCAGGAATAAATAACATGCAATTATTGCACCATAAAACAATATTAAAGATATTAATGCGTACTTGACAACTCTTCCTCTGCTCTCTTTGTTAAAAGCTACAGAGATAAACTTCCACGCCTCATAGCTAATATATGGAAAGGAAACAACTGCTCCAGTAATTATAGATAGTCTTAGCAAGGTAACAAAAGCCTCGCTGGGTGATAAGAAAATTAATTCCTTCCCAAGCGGCTTTACTAAAATTTCTAGTATTTCATTTTTAAAAAAATAAGCTGCAATAGACAATACAATCACAACAATAATCGATTTTATAATCGCCTTTCTCAAATCTTCAATATGCTCATAAAAAGTTTTTTCCTCTTCCATATACAAAGATAACACTCTTAGAAACTTTTAAGCTTTTGCAAGTTGCTGTGCAGGCTGAGCCAAATACTTGTTTAAAATGCCCACAGGATTCTTATAATAATCATTTACTATTCTTCCAACCTCATCAAAACTAAATATTTTTCTCTTATACAATTCATACAAAAGTCTCGTTCTAATCAGAAATTCCTGCTGCAGTTTATCCAAAGGGATTCCTCTTCTTGCAGATATCTTCTCAAAAACTTTACTTTGTTTCTTGAAGTAAAATCTATCCTCTCTAGGATTCCATACAAAAGGCGTATTTATCAGTGCACTTCCATCTCTATTAACATTAACTACCTCGACTACTTCCCTTACTCTCCTTGTCTCCTGATTCTTCACAATAGTGTGAGTAGCAATAGCGACACAATCAAGGGAGTTAACCAAAGTAGGGGATAATTCTATTGGTGGCGTTTGGAGCCTTCTTACTAAGGTATCAACCGAGTCTGCGTGCATAGTGCTCAAAGAAGAGTGTCCAGAAGCCATTCCCTGAAACAAGACAGATGCCTCTTTGCCTCTTACTTCTCCAACTATAAGATAATCTGGATTTTGCCTAAATGAACTCTTTAATAGAGCGAATAAATCTATCTCTCCAACTTTACCTGCCCCTATTGATGTCCTAGACACAGCAGGCAGCCAGTTCTCTCTTGGCAAATTTAATTCCCTTGTATTGTGTACAATAATATTATTGCATAAGAACTTTTCATACTTTGGAATGCTGAGATCAAATACATCTACTTTCTCCGAACTAACTTTCTTTATAATCTTTACTCTGTCCCATAAAATATCATTATGAGACAAGTCATTAAACTCAGAGCCAGTAGGAGCAATCTTTTGCATATAATTTCTTCCTATATTCTGCCATTTTTGAAGATAGGGATATTGCAGCCTTTCAAAAGATATTTTATTTAGTTCATTTAATTTAGTTACACTTAAAGGAATCACATCTGAAGAGGTGTGATGTGCCTTCGCGTTCATCAAACCAAGCTTTAGATTCTTTCTATCTTGTAAGAATCCTATATTCTTATACTTAGCAATATTGCCTGATTCAGAAATAGACATATTAATGCATTTATCTTTTCTTTCAAAATCATTTATTCTAGATATAATTTCTAGTCTAAGGAACATTGACTGTAAATCCTGAAGCAATTCATAGCTTTGAGATGAACATGAAACTTCATTCTTTTTTACGCACCCATCAGCACTAAAGTAACCTCTAATAAATTGCCCTATTTGTTCATTGTTCAAATTAAATATAAATTCTGGAATTCTTTTAGTATTTGAATATCCATCAAGCTTTAGAACATTTTTCATGAATTTATAAAAAACAGTACTATGTATTCTTAAAGATACTCCTCCATCGCTCATTAAAGAATAGTTAGCCCCGATATATCCTGCAATAGCCTTAATTATTGTTCTGCACTCTTCATCAACATTCGATACAATTACAGAATTACCATTATAATTATCATAACTTCCATCTCCAAGCCACAATCCACAGAACTCTAAGAATTCTTTACTAATTTTAAACAAAACAGGAATAGAACTAATATTTTTACTTTTTATCCTCAATTTTTTCAGCTCCTCATAATCAAAATTAAATCCTAGCTTCATAAACTCCTTAATTTCTATTATACTATGATTCTTCCACCACCTATACCTTTCTTTAGCAACCCCTAAATCTATCCTAGAATACTTCTCAAATATTTTCTTGATTGGTTCACCCTGAAGAAAATCTCCTTTGAAATGTTCTAAATGTTCAATTAAATTAATCTCATCAACTTTTTGACCTTCAATTGGAAGAGTTCTTGGAACAGCAATAAATGATTTGCCCTCAACCAATTGAGTTGGCTTAATCTCTTTTAAGGAATTATCTTCTCCTAATGTAAAAAGAGAATGATCTTGTGTAACTTTAATCTTTCTTCCAGTTGCACTGGTTATCTCATAAATATCCTTATTTACAGTATGTTTTATATAATTTGAGGGCTTTGTCCAAACTATCTTTCCATTTTTATCAGCCGTCATCACTTCTGCATCAATCTTATTATCTACAAACTCTTTTATTTCAATATTCTTTATTTTTCCATCTTTTCTAATAATTAACTTAGAGTCTCCTGTAACACTGTCTTCTATACTTACTACTCTTGCTTCTGGTGGGATAAAGAAAGCAATCGCGTTAAGTAAAGTGGTCTTTCCACTAGCAGTTCCCCCCGTCACCAGAATATTAGCCTTATTTTCTATTAATATCCAAAAATAAGCAAGTATCTCAGGACTTATAGTCCTCAATGCTATAAGCTGAATAGGGGTCCAAGGAGTTTCGGTAAACTTTCTAATACTAAATGTAGGTCCTCTTGAAGTTATATCTTTTGTAAATGTTGCATTTACACGAGTACCATCAGGCAAAGAACCGTCAAGCAAAGGTTGTGCATAAGAAACATATCTTCCCGCTCTCTGCGCAAGTTTTTCAACAAAACTTGCTAGTTTGTCAAGATCTTTATATACAATATTTGTTCTTAAGTTTCTATAAAGTCTATGTATGATATAGACCGGTGTGTCCACACCGTTACACTCTATATCTTCAATAAAATAATCTCTAAGCAAAGGATCTATCTCGTTAAACCCTGCAAAATCTCTAAAAAGATAATAAAATATCTTTTCATAAGACTGCTCATCTATTCTTATATTAAGTTCATCAATTAGAAGCCTTGCGGTTTTATCTATATATTCTATTGTTGCTTCAATCGTTTTCTCAACAGCAACATTTATATTTATTAATTCAAGCATAGCATTTTCAATTTGCTGCAATGCTAATTGCTCATGTTCCTGTAGAACCGGCTCTTCAAGCTCATAAACCGCTTCATTAATTTTATCATCCCAATGAATGGAAGCAGTAGCATACGGGGAAATAAGTACATACCTCAAGTTTAATTGTTTCTTATCCTTAACCCTCGGCAATGAAGGAATCGGAGGATTAAGATTAATTGTTACCACCATTAGCTAAACAGCAAACTATAATATATAAAACTATCTTAGGAAATGACAATAAAATCGATAAGCTGTCTTTTTTCTCCACTTACCATTACTATTCCTTTATTTTCAATAGAAAATTGATAAGGCGTAGCAGACCCTGTAAACTTTCTTGTCTCCGTCCCGCCATCAAAATTAATCTGCGCCAGAACTTTACTGTAATCCATAGTTAATGTAACACTATTAGAAGTCTTTGTCTCTGTAGTTTTTACAACAATTCTCCCAACAGGGACAGAAATCCCGGGTTCGCTATAAGGTTTTGTCAATCCAGCTAAAGAAAATACAATCTGATTATTTTGAGGATCTATCGTTAATTCCCCTGTTCTAATACCAAACTCCACAATTCTTTTATTTCCTTGCCCTCTATCGATAACCTCATTAATCTTATCATCCATTTTACTAAGAGAAACTATGGTCTGTTCAATAGCTCCCCTATCCTTTTGCTCATTAATTTTAGGTAAAACATAAGTCAAGACCAATCCAATTAGCGACAACCCTATTAGCATATAGATTACCGTCTCAACCCATACTTGTCCTCTTTTTCTAGTTTTATTCATTTTATCAGCATTTAGATATTTTTATAGAGTCGGATTTATCACATATTTTCCCATCCGTAGATATAGGATAAACCTCGACTTTATCGTAAGCTTCGTCAGTTGTATAATTATAAGTTACTGCCCTATACTTACCACCTGCTACAGGCACCACCAATTCGCCGCCATCAAGCATTTCAACATTAGGTGTAAAAGCCCCTTCTTTTATTTCAACTACATCTGCCTTTGCGTCAGATAAAAATCTCAAGTCAAGTCCTTTTATCTTATTGGCATCTGTCTCATCAGTTCTTACTTTAATACTCATAACATATCTGTTATTAGCTTCATCATAGCAGCTATACCCCAGACTCTCATCAAAACTATAATAATCTCTAAATTTAAAACATTCAGTACTATCAAGCGAATTCTTCACATAGGGCACAACAATAGTGATCAAAATCGAACCAGCAGTTAAAGTAAGCAATATAATCAGCATTGTGGCAACAACTGTTGACAATCCCTTTTTATTAAATATCATTGTAATTAAATAATTGTGGCCGGTTTCCCAAATGAATCGTCACAAGTATACGGCTTCTTATATGCATTTGTCTCTCCAAGAATAATAGGCACAATAATTACTTCATCCCCTGCACTCAAATCCTCTCCTCCACTGCTAACATCTACACTTTTTCCAGCACCCTTAGGCAGTCCACCATTAAACACTCCTTCTCCTACATCTATAACAGATCCTCCAGTTTGTTTCCGAACATTTATACCATAGAGGGGAATATTTCCTATATTATTCACGCTAACTTTAATACCTCCAAAACCCTCCTCAACTTCCGGAACAAAAGAAATATCTCCGCAAAAGCTCTCTACTGCTTCAGGCCCCTGCCCCAAATCTTTCTGAATCTTCTCCCCAATCCAGCTTTTAGCCCATATAAAAATGATTGCTACCAATATTAAAGCCATACTTATAAGCAGAACGGTTGCAATAACAGGAGACACTCCCTTTTTTCTCATTCTTATACAAACTAATTATTGTTTAAAAACTTATTCATCTTCGGCAACTCCAGTTATAAATTCATAGGCTGAATATGCAGCAGTACAACCTTCGGCAACTCCAGTAATTGCCTGCTTAAACGGTTTATCAGCCACATCTCCTGCGGCATAGACTCCCTTAACATTAGTTTCTGAGGTCATATGATTTATTACTATTTCCTTTTTCTCATTTATTTTTACACCAACTTTGACTGCAAAATCAGATAAAGGAATATGCCCTATAGCAACAAACAAACCATCTATCTTTAATTCTTTAGACCCATTATGGCTCTTGTCAAGCACAGCAACTCTTACAGCACTATCTCCTTTAATTTGCACAACATTTGTACCATTTATAACTTCTATTTTTTTATTCTTATTCACTCTAATCATATTTATCGGTTCAGGATGTATTTGTTCTCCCCTGTATATTATATACACTTTCTTTGCGTGCTCACTCAGAAGTAAAGCATCTTTAACAGCCGAATCGCTTCCACCTACAACAGCAACGGTCTTGTTCTTATAAAGTGGTCCGTCGCATATCGCGCAGTAAGCCACTCCTAAATTTTCAAATTCTTTAGCTCCAGGAACTTCAAGTCTTCTCCACTTAGTGCCTGTAGCAAACAAAATACTCTTTCCAACATAAGCCCCTTCACTAGTCTTAACAATAAATCCTTCCTTCTTCTCAACATCTACAACTGCTTCTTCTTTTATAGTCACGAGGTCGTAAGAAAGAGCATGTTCTTTCAATTTATCCGATAATTCTGTCCCAGTTAATCTAATAAAACCTGGATAGTTCTCAACAATATTCGTTGTCGTTATAACTCCTCCTATCGGCAATTCACTTCCATGACTTGCTCCAAGACAAAGAGTCTTAAGCCCAAGTCTCGCCCCATACATTGCCGCCGCAAGTCCTGTAACTCCTGCTCCTATTATTATAAAATCATACCCCTGCTCTGCTTTTTTTTCCTTCATTTCACTTAATGCTATTTATCTTATATAAATTATTCTATCCAAAAATTATATTAATCTTCTCCTTTCTACTGTCTAATGGACATCAAACTAAAATCCTATTTAGAAGAGAATAAAATATGGTATAATGTTTATCCTCATCCAGCCGTATTTACAGTAAAAGAATCAAAAAGTATAAAAGAAAAGATTCCTGGGGCACATACAAAATGCCTTTTCTTAAAAGATGAAAGCAATTCTTTCTATCTAGTTGCTCTGCCAGCAGAAAAGAGATTAGATATTAAGTCTCTCAAGACCAAATTAAATCTAAAAGAATTACACTTCGCTTCTCCAGAAGAGTTAAAGAAAGAATTGCATCTTACTCCTGGAAGTGTCTCAATCTTCGGAATGATTTATTCCTTATCAGTCTTTCTCATAATTGATAAAGCTCTCTGGTCTTCTGCCCTAGTGGGGTTTCACCCAAACATAAATACATCTACCCTAGTCCTAGATCACAAAAATCTCGTAAAGTTTTATAATTCTATTAGCGCAAGAAAAGAAGTGATAGAACTATGAAAAGAAAAGGAGCATTATTTATATCCTTATTGGTTACAATTCTTATATTTGTCAACCTCTCTATAATAAATCATCTTTCTAGTAATGTTGAATCTGTTAGGATAGGCAGGGTTATAGATGGAGATACTTTGGAGCTCGAAGATGGGAGAAGAATAAGGCTGTTAAATATCAATGCCCCGGAGAAAGATTCTCCAGCACATGTTCTCTCCCTAAATTTTCTAAAATCTCTAAATTCTTCAATAAATCTAGAAGTTACGGGCACGGATAAATATGGTCGCGCTTTAGGAAGAGTTTACTCTCCGGAATATGTAAATCTCCAACTCATTGAACAAGGTTTAGCTTCAAAATTTCTTGTTGATTCCTCTGAACTTAAAGATTTTGCTTCTGCAGAGAAAAAAGCAATAAAAGAAGGAAAAGGTATCTGGCCTCCCTCCCCATATTCAAATTGCTTTAAAGCAACTATAGACAAAGAGCAGGAGTTCGTAGTCTTGGATAACAATTGCCCTTCACTAAAAGTAAAAGATTGGACTCTTAAAGATGAGAGCAGAAAAACCTATAAGTTCAATGATATTAAAATAACTAAAGTGATTTTATATACTAAAAAAGGAAACGACAATTCAACTGATATATTCTGGAACTCGGACACTAATATTTGGAATAATGACCGAGACTCCTTGTATCTCTTTGACAATAAGGGAGGCCTAGCATCCTATGAAACTTACGGTTATTAGCCTGATATTTTTAATCTCGACAGTTTCAGCATTAGACTTTCAGTTGTCTTCTCCTTCTTCAGCAAACTTAGATGAACAATTCAAAGTATCTCTAAATGCAGATACTTCTGAGACTTACGATGTTAAACTCTTTGTCCAAAATCAAAATAAAGAAATATTATCTGAAATTTATGGCGATGGTTGGAAAAACTCCTTCTATTATCTAAAATCAGTTTTTCCTCAAACTTCAGAATTCCAAGTTAAAATAACAAAATTCTCCGAAAATTCAGAGCTTTGTGCTAGACTTAGGAAATCGGGCAAAACTTCATTTGATGAAAAATGTGCTCAAATTTCAATAAATAATAAAGAAATTGAAGAAACTTCAGCTCCAAAAGAAGTGGAATCAAAACAAGAAACTTCTAGCAAGCCAGATATCAAGGAAACAGAAAAAGAAGATTCTAGCATTAATAAAAGAGAATCTGAAAATATAAAAGTTGATATGCCCGAAGAAGAAATATTAAACGTCCCTTATCAAACTATTTCTCAAAAGGAAAGAATAGTTTTAGGAGCTAACAAAGAAACTAAAGAGCCCATTCCAAATCAAGTGTTCAAGACAAAACAATCTCTTCTAAGAAATTCAATAACCTATTCATTTATCGGTCTCTGCATAATCCTCATAATCCTCTTAGCTCTTAATAGACTTTAGAATAGTAATCTTTTTATCTGAAGCTTTGCAAGCGAAGATTAAAGATTTTTTTAGAACCAAAATCTTTTTAACTCTCCAATTCCCCAATCTACAATGGGGACAATACAAGCAAACTTAATTCTTGAGATTTTAGGCAGACCGGCAGAGCATGTCAAGGAAGCTTTGGATACTCTCGTAACTAAGTTGGGAGCAGAAAGAGGAGTAAAACTTATTGATAAAAACTGCCACGAACCCCGACCTGTAGAAAATAGTCCGGACTTGTTTACCACATTTGCTGAGGTCACCTTAGAATTGGAATCTCTCGATAACTACTTCGGTCTCCTCTTTGCATATATGCCCTCAAATATAGAACTAATCCATCCAGAGAAAATCACTATGACTAATACGGGGTTAAATGATTTAGGCAACAAGTTAGCCGCAAGATTACATGAATACGATGCAATTACAAAAAAAGCGCTTATGGAGTATGAAATAGTAACCAACAAGCTTAAAGAAGTTGCTCCTCATTTGTTTCAAAAGCCCCAAGTTTCCCCAGTCGTAAAAGAATCCCCTATGCCAGAGAAACCAAAGAAAACTAAGAAACCAAGGAAAAAGAAGATTTAATCTATCTTAAATAAAAGCTATAACTCTATGTAGTTCACATATCATGGCTTATTCAATTAATTTATCCTAGTATATAAGAGCATAATAACTTTTCTTTCTTGGTATGGCTCTTAGATTAGAAAGTCTTAAAAGCCTAAACCTCCCTTAATTATAATGAGGTGGAAAAAGTTTATATCTAGGTCTGTAATTGCAATTTTATTAACTTTAATCGTTTCAGAATTGATATTAAGGACTTTCGGGTATACTGGAATTCTTTCTTCTAATGCTTTCAGATTGCTTTTAGCACCATCGGCCTCTTATTTAATTTTATTTGAGAATCTTGTGCTATTCCTCATAGTAATCCTATCTCCCCCTTTACTCGCCAAATACTATCATAAAAAACATCCTGTAGACAGAACATACGATATAAAGAGTCAGAAGTCTGAAAAAATAACGACCATAGTCCTTTTGCCTCCACCAAAGCAAGCACACACCGAAGGAAAAGGCCTAATTTTCGGCTCATTAATTTCCCTAGTTTACACAATTATAGACTTCTTTCTTATCAGGCCTTACCTTTCTCCTTCCTGTTCAGTGCTATGTGGCATGGAAGACTTAATTGCCTTCGGCTTTAGCTCCCTATATTTCTTTATGGGCCTAATGTTTAAGAAAAAGTCCTAAGGCAATTTACTTCTCTTATCACTTTCTTCAATTAAAGAATCAAGTCCCTTATTTGATTTTGTCTTCTTATATCTGCTATAAACATATAAGAGCACTATAAGCACTACTCCTGCAATAAGCCATCCAATCCACGAATTGCTTCCTCCAGTATCCTCTTTTTGACAAGAAGCAAGACAGCATGCACCATCAAGACTAGTCTTTGTATCACCACCGCACACTTCTCCCGCGGTGCATATCTTACCATTAAGTTCAGAACAATATTTTACAGACTCATAATTATCCAAATAAGGTGTGCTGTTTTCAGTCTGGTTTTCTGTAAACTTTATGAGCACAGGGAGTTGGATATAATAAGCTCCAGAGTTTATATTCAAACTCTCTTCTATCCCTTGTTTCCTCATTTCATCATTTATTTCCCCTATAAAATTCAACTTAAGTTCTATGGCCTCCTGTGGATCAAGAGCAATACTCTCGTGTTGCTCAATTGAAAAGAATTTCTCATTATACTCGATTCTAATATTATCTAACCTACTCGTCCCTCTATTAGTTATATGAAAAGGATAACTCTGCCCCGTACTCCCTATAAAAATAGTGCTGTCAATCTCTAAAGGGTCTATACTAAGCAAAATTTCCTCCCCAGTATTATTAATCACAGGTCCATTTATAAAAATCGGAGCATTATATTTTCCAATATGTGCAATAATTAAGCCTCCATTACTTCCACTAACAGAGAATTTTACATCATTTCCTCCAGGCCTCAAAATAATTTCGGTTCCATTAGGAAAGTCGCTGCTTATTGTCTTCTCATTATCTAAATTTAACTGTATCTCTATCTTGAAATCTTCTTTAGATAAAATAAATCCAGGTTTTATAGAATAATCCGTTAAGTTTCCTCCAACACTAAAATTCTTCTCATAATTCACAGTAGTAGTCTTACCCGAAACAGTCGTCGAGATGTCCTTTATAATAAGCGTATAGTTATTCTCCGTTTCAGGAGCATTTGCCCAAATAAAATATCTTCCCCCTAGTCTTTTTAAATCATAATCAAAAGGAACTAGGACATGCCCTCTCCTAAATTCTACTTGAGAAGCCGAAATAGGGTCAAGTATATTCCCTGTTATCTCTCCTATTATCGTTTCGCCTCTTTCATAATTGTCTCTTATATCGGAGGATATTGCTCTTGCGTTGCCACAAAAAGCAAAGAGCAAAACAATTCCAAGTACAATTAAACCGTTCTTTTTCATAAACTAGTTAATTGAATTCATTATATAAATTTGTTTATATTGGTTCATCTAGAATTAAAACTCTCTCTTATTTTTTCTTGATAAACAAAGATAGAATATACATTATAATTAATATTGGGATAAAATATATAATCCATATCAAAAAAAGCCCAAATAGAAATGGCGCATCAGTTGCAGGTTTGAAAAGATTGTAAATTATTCCCATATTACTTAAAATTAGCAATGCTAAAACAACAAAAGAAAATATATATTTTCTAAACCAATATTTTGAATTTGCATTTATTGTTTTATAAAAAAGATAAGATGCCAATATAACAAAAAAGATATTCATAAATGTAAAAAATAATAACTCGCTACCTCCTCCTAACCATCCACTATTGAGAGACTCTATAATCAGTAAGATTATAGTTACAATTATTAATGCCCATGTAAAAACTTTATAATTATATTTCTGTTTCATGCTTTAATCAATTGAATTCATTATATAAATTTGTTTGTATTCTACTTAAAAAGCCTCAAAAAGTTCAGGTTAATTTTATACATTTTATCATCGCTATCTTTAAATAATGATAAAAGTTGTATCAACAATGAAAAAGTCGGGGTTTTTGTATATTTTCATTTTTGGAATCTTGGTCTTTCCTTTTGTAGTAGCGTTAGCAGAAATAAATCTACCCATTTTAGATATAATTCCACCTGCATCAAAACTTATCTCTCCATTAAATAATAGCTATACGAAATTTAATAATAATTCCTTCGTAGCAAATCTTACAGACAACGAGGGACTTAATAACACTCAATTATACATTTGGAATTCTAGTTCTCTTGTAGACACAGTTTTTGATTTTGTTTCAGGGACAGATTCTATTATTAATTTATCTTTCCCATTACCTTCTGAAGGATTTTATTATTGGAACTATTTAGTTAATGATACGGCAGGTAATTCTGCTTTTAGTGAAAATAATTTCACAATTATTTATGATAAGACTCCTCCTAGTTTAAATTATTCGGTAACACCTGTTGTTTTTGAGGGCTATACTAATAACAACACGCTCAGTATATTTGTTGAAGCGAGCGATAGTCTGTCTGGACTTGCCAATATCGCTGTAAACCTTTTCAATTCTTCTGGTAAATCAAATTCAGATTCCTCACCAACAAGCCCCCTTTTTATTACTTACCCAGTAAGCGATGGAGTTTATTTATATAATATCTCTGCTTCTGACTTAGCAGGCAACATAATACCAAGTGAAAATCAAAATTTAACTGTAGATACACTAGGGCCCGCTTTATTAGTCTCTTCTCCTCCAAATGAGGGCGACTTGAATATTTTTCTATTAAATTAAGTGTAAACGACCTCACAGGACTAGATATAAATAATACCGATGTAACCTCTTTACTGAACGGAACAGAGTTCTCAGATTACAATCTAACTATCGATAATAGTTCCTTGATTATTAGCCTTAATAACTTGCAGAATGGAGATTATAATTTTACTATAATTCCTAGGGATATTCTAAATAATACGGGTAATGTTACCAATTTATTTTACCACGGGGTTGCTTCTGTTTCAGATGTAGGGGCCACTCCAAAGAATATTACTCTTACAGTAGGCAATTCTTCTAATCTTTCTGAAAACTTTACAGGTGTAAAAGAAATTAACGCAAGTATAGATAACGTTTCCATACTATCTTTTATTTGGGATTATAATCGAAGTTATCTAAATTTAACCGATGCAGTTATCAAAATACAAGAAGACGGCGCATCTGAAGGAAGCATTATTATTTCTGGGATTAATTTATCATCACAGAATCAAACAAAAACAGTTTACATTGATAAAATAAGTTCTACTGCAAATAAAATTTGCATAAAAGACGCAGAAATAACTTCAATTAGTGAGATTTCAGCAAACTGTGATGACCCATCTACCGAAACTTCTATTCAATGCCCATCAACATCTAGTGGTTCTAATCCCTATTCTTGCGATTTAGTTGACAATAATACTCGATATAAGGTTTCTGGTTTATCTCACTCTGGTGTTAAAGAGTTTCTATTTACAGAACCAGCACCGCCCCAAAATAATAATAACGGTGGCGGAGGTGGAGGAGGCGGGGGCGGCGGAGGCTTCATCAAACCAAAGAATGTAACCTCTAACCAATCTATTCAAAATACTCAGAGCCCTGTACTCGATGAAATCGGGTTGCCTGATTTAACTGACAATATAACTGAAGAAGACCAAGAGATACTTGAAGAAACACCTAAAACTTCTTGGATTACAGGAGCGTTCACAGGTATTGTCAAAGGAGTAAAGAGCAGTTGGCCATATGCCGCGATATTTTTAGTAGTTCTTGTCGGAGCATGGTTAGGAGTTAATACATTGAAGGCAAGACAAAGCAAAATTAAAGAGGCAGATGGGGGAAGCTTTTATTCAACAAGCACTCCTACAAAAAAGAAAGAAGAAATTGAAGTCCTTAAGAATGCTTGTCCTTGGTGTGGGGAAATAAATAGTGATTGGAGAAGATTCTGTTCAAAGTGTAATAAGAGTATGAAGTATTAATTATCCGCTCATCTCTTTATCTCTCTACCAAATGGGCTATCTTTAAGTCTAAGAACCCTCTCTATTTCTTCAGTCGTTGCTTCCCGATCATCATTTACTGTGCAGCCATTTCTGTAGCCCACTTCATCAGAAACTAAATACCTTACTTTTAGATGTGCTCCACAATTTGGACTTCTTCCACAAGCCTCCACATCCAACACTTGATAAATATCTTCTATTTTATCTTTATATGTAGAAGGGTTGTCTATCTTCATAAAATACCTTCCTTGAAGCGCAGATTTCATAAGTTTTCTAATAGTATGTGTCATATCTATTTATTATTTATCAAACTTTTAAATATTTAGATAACCTAAGCATTATATCGGAAAGATTATCCACTCATTTCCTTCAACTTCCTCATCGTCTCTTCCATCTCTTTATCCTGTGGAGACTTAACCCCTCTGGTAACTCGAGGAGTAGGAGCAGGTCCTCTATTAACAGGAGCCCCATAACGGGGCATCATCCTTGGAGAAGCCATTCCATATCTTGGCCCTGGACCTCCAGGAGGTCCTCTTGGCCCTGTGTTACCTTCCCTTCCTTTCTTTCTGCTATGCCACCACATCTGTAACTTTCTTCTATAAATGATTAATATAACTATAATTATTATCAAAACTCCTATAATTATTGCCCATGTCCAATTTCCCCCAGTCTTAACAGGGGTAGTTCCCTGAACACAGCATACATCTCCTGTAATTGGGCACGCGCTCCCCGTTTCCTCTTCAGTTGAAAGGCAACTAGTTTGACAGCTTCCTCCAGTCGCAGCACAAACATTTTGCGCTGGTATCTCTTGGCAAGCTCCTCCTACACAACAGCTTCCATCAGCCGCTCTTTCTGTTGTTCCACTGCATTGCTGGTTAGAAGAACATATGAGTCCTCCCTTCTCGTCACAAGTTGCATCAAGAACTTTTTTTGTACAGCAAGCCTCTGCAAAATTAGTACACTGGAAATTATCGAGAGTTGTTCCTCCAACACCTAAACAATCATTTCTTGGTTCACAGAAATAATTTGCAGAAACACAATCAGCTCCTCCTCCACCAGTACCTCCACCACCACCTACGCTTTTAGGCCATGCGGCAAAAAGTAAAAATCCAGTATCTCTTATATTGTTATTATTCCAGCATCCTTCAGTTGTCTGCACAGTTAAAAAATAATCCTTTGCAGCTCCAGCTTCGGCAGAATTTGCCCCAGCCAGAGCAAGTAGGGCAAGAGCACTATCATAATACCTATTATATGGGCTTCCAACATTATCCCAATACTTTCCACCCTTCTGTTTTTGAATAAGATCTGCATAGCTGTCATCTCCAGCAGTTAAGATATATAAGAATGAAGAAGGCAAATATTTTTGATTATCATCTGAAAGAGTCAAAAGGTAAGGAATATAGCTCTTAACATTTTCTCCTTGTTTACTTAAGGCCATAGCAGCCCACAATGTTCCTTCATAATCGCACTTATTCGCGGTAGAGAAGCACTTAGAGTCTACTTTCTCGCTTGTTGTCCCGCCTTTAGCACTTGAGTGAGTATCAGAAGAAACATAAACCGTTCCCCCTGCCTTTTTCTGATAGACTAATGTTGTAATAAAATTTCCTTGATTGCTATCATCACACGAAACATCAAATTGTTTATCAAGGCATTGGTCTTTTATCTTAAGCCAGTATCCTCCATAAGAAATTTCAAAACAACTTCCAGGACTGCCAGTTAAAGTCATATCTTCTTTAATACTTATTTTATGATCGCCAGAATCATAAGTTAGAGTACATTCAGAAGGCGCATGGTTATCAGTATCTATCTCAAGATACCATGTCAAATCTTTTTCATTGATAACTTTTGATAAAAGCCAATCCTTTATTCCCTTGCTATCTTTCCCAGTTCTATCATAAGCCATGAGAACTTGTGCAGTATCCTTAATCGCACATGAAGCTTTAGGCCAGCAGAACTCATTAGCTTTTTTCTCAGAGTCTATCACACTACTAGTCTTACTATCGGCCCCCAATGCTAACACTCCAAAGACTGCATCCTGTAAAGACAAAGTGCTCTTTGTTTTTATCTGGTCTTGAATGCACTGATATGCTTTATCTATCTTGGCCTGCGAGTTTGCATCTTCAGCATATACAGAAGAACTAATAACCACTATGACCAATAAGCAAGCAAATAAAACCCTCTTTTTCATATTAAACCTAGGCATATAGCATTTAAAAATATTCTCAATTTGCCTTTTTCTCTTATGTCAAGATGTTTTTAAGATATTTAACATCTTGAGCATCCAAAAGTCCTAAGGATATATCGAGGACTTTTTGAATTTATACAAAACTTCAGAAATAGGGTTCTTGGCTCTAGGCATATCCTCTAACAATCCAAGGTCTTTGTAGAAATTATCATTAGCATAATTAGGAGGCATTATCTGTTTCCTTTGTTTTAAATGCCATTCAATCTGCCCTTTAACATATCCTTCTTTTAACGGAGGTTCATTTAACTTATTCCATTCTCTTATCTTAACATTAATATATTCTGGAGAAAAGTTTAGGGTTCTTAAAAATGTAAGAAGGACAAAAAGCCCTCTTTTTTTACCATCCTTAAGTCCTTTTAAAAGTTTTTTTATAGGTTTTGGAAACATGTCTTCACTTACACCCTTAACACTTATCTTTTCATATTCCTTATAATTTTTTCTCTCTACCTTTTCTTTTTCATTCTCGTTTCCCTTTTTCCAATCTAACGCATACGAAAGTAGTTTTAACGCCTCATTGCTCTTATTTATCGGCAGGAAATCCTTTATTTTTGCTCTTAATGGATCTGCGTCTCTCAAAGGGTCAAATCCTTCAATCTCTTCTTTCTCAAGAACAATGCTCGCCAATGCAGTCTTCTCATGTAAAGAATAAGGCATTCTAAATAGATGTCTAGGCGCAACCAATATTAAATCAGAAGACCCAAAGACCTCTCCAGACATCTCTTCCTCAAAATTTTCAGCGCGCGATGCGTCCTTTGTATAGGTATCTGAATATCTTCCAGAAGTCTCCCTTTTATTGATAGAAGATAAATTGTTGCAATTTTCACATTGAAAATAATCCTCCTTATCCACTATCTCCAGTCCTCCACAGTTATTTTGAGGGCATATAAGTTTTCTATTTGTAATCTTCATGTCCTTTCTTTTTATATTAAATTTACAAACCGGGCATTCAAGTGTAATCAGCATCCCCTTTTTAGCAGGCCCTCCACAATTTGGACAAACTGATTTCATAAAATCTTTTTCAGATAAGTTCGTCCTGCTTTTTATTGTCTCAACTTTCCCCATTACTTCCTTAGCTTTTCTATTATACTCTCTCCTTACGTAACTCATAATATATTCGCACATTGCTCGAGGCCATTCAGGAAACATATCCCTAGTTAGTTGCCCATTATATTCTTCAGGAAATGCTTTTCCAGAAACAATTATATGAAATCCTTTATTCCCGCTAAATTTAATTCCGTATCTTATCCCAAATTCGTCAAAAGTCTTCAATATTAATCTTGCCAGCAATCTTGATAAATCCAGATATTTTGAATCAATATCTATTACTAAATCCCAGGATTTTCTAGCATCGTTCATCTCTCCCCTGTTCCAATCTGAATTAATCTGCAGAGGATCTTCCCAAATTTCCTCAGAAGCATGAAAAGAAGTTGCCCCCTTCTTTACAAGCCCTATTATATCGGAAGGATATACTAGTGTATCAGGTCTCTTGCCAAAACTCTCAAAATATCTAGGAACGACTTCTCTACCATTTGCAAAGTCTAGAATCTTTTCCTGGACTTTTTTATTAGAATAATACAGGTTAGTAATTTTCTTTATTCTCTCTTTAGAATCCCCTGTCCTGCCCTCACTCTTTGCTTCCATTTCTTCTTTAACTCCCCTGGTCTTATATTCTTTGTTGTTCTCTGAACACAACAAACCTTAAAAACGAAATCTTCCCACTAAAGCGATGCGTTTAAAACTTGAAAATCCTAAATTGTTCTCAGATATTATCTCAATAATTTCCGAGCTTGTTACTGAAGTAAAAATAAAGGTTACTTCTGAAGGAATGTCTCTAACTGCCGTAGATCCAGCAAACGTGGCAATGGTGCATTTCAAGATGCCTTCTGACTTATTTTCCGAGTATACTGTTGAGAAACCCGAAGTTCTAGGAGTTAATCTTGACAATCTCAAAGCGGTTTTAAGAAGATGCAAGCCCGGAAGCTCTTTAGTTATAGAGAGAAGTGAAAATATGCTTAAGTTAGGAATACAAGACAGAATTAAAAGGGATTTCAGCCTTGCTCTTATAGATATTGATGTAGAGGAGAAAGAACTGCCTCAATGGGAATTTAACTCGGTAATAAAACTAAACTCTGACTCTCTTGTCGAGGTCTTAGAGGATTGTTCAATCGTATCTGATGCGTGTACCTTTAGTGCAGAGCCAAACAAATTCATAGTTGAAGCTTACGGCCTTCATTCTGCAAGAGCCGAATTCTCTTCAGATGAAGCAGAAATCCACTCAGCTACAAGCTCTGCCCGTTTCTCTTTGGAATATATGAATAAGTTTGCAAAAGGCGCAAAGATATCAAACAAAGCAAATCTCTCCTTCTCTAACAATCACCCAATGCGCCTTGACTTCCCAACAGGAAATGTTATGCTTTCTTTCGTCCTAGCGCCAAGAATCGAACAGGACGATTAAAATTCTCAGGAAAAAGTTATTTATCAATTTTTATCTTACACAGAATGTTCCAGTCCATACAGTTGAGGTACAAGTTAGAGGTACGACGCAACCTCCACCAATACTTGTCACAAAGTATGGGCATTTAGGTACTTCACTATCAAGCCACCCTCCAGCGGTGCTGCAACCTCCACAAACTGAATTGCATGTTTGCGAAACATAATTTCTTAAAAGAGGAACACTACCTGCAGGACACGCCCCTCCTCCAGCAACGTAAAGAATTGAAGGGCTTGAACCTATTTTCAGTTCGCCACTAATTCTTTGATCTCCCTGAACATCTAACTTGTATCCCCCAGGCGTTGTTCCAATTCCCACGTTCCCATTTGTCTCAGCAACTATTACTGCAACACCATTAGAATAAGCCTTAAACCCTAATAAATCTCCTCCACTCGCCAAATCGCCAACTTTAACATAACCTGATCCTACGTCAGAATCCAGTGCACTTTGACCTCTAACACTTATCGGCCCATTAACAAGAAGACCTCCTTGGATAGGCTTACTCCAATCCACCTCATCAACACTATGTCCAAAATTTGAAGCAGGGCCGCCAGAATCAAACGCATTAACGGTTAAGATACCAATTAAAACTCCAACTATAGCCGAGAAAATATAAAGATGCCTCTTAGCTATATTGATTTTAATTTCCATCTCTTTTTCCAGCCATTACCAGAGTCAATGCAGATTTATAAATCTTGCTCAGAATTCAGTTTAACTCCCTGATATTAAATTAATTTTAAAAAATAAAAAATAATGTCTGCCTAAAACTATCTTTTCATCTTCTTATAGCAGTCTTGACAGTAAACCGGTTTTCCCTGTAGTGGTTTGAAAGGAACTTCGCAATCTTGATTGCACTTAACACATATAGCTTTATGCTTTTCCCTATTAAATCCGTTATTATTGAATGATCTTTCCATTTTCCCCTCCTTTTTCCATTTCCTTTTCTATAGAAATTATCTTAATTTTGAAAGTAAGTGTTTGGCCGGCAAGAGGATGATTCAAATCAATAGTTATGTCCTTTTCATCAGCTTCTAATATCTTCACAGGCACTCTATCGCCTCTTGATGTTTGCATTACAATCATCATTCCTTTCTTTAGTTCATGCTCCGTTTTTATTGACTCCCTTGGAACTTTTTGTTTCAGCTCATTTCTTCTCTTCCCGTACGCTTCTTCAGGTCTCAATTTGAATTCCTTCTCCTCTCCTACACTCATACCTATAACTGCCTCGTCAAACCCCTTTACAACTTCTCCTACTCCTACTGTAAACTCTATAGGGTGAGAATGGTCTCCATGAGTTGAGGAGTCAAATATTACTCCATCCTCAAGTTTCCCTTCATAGTCTACTTTAATCTTATCTCCACGCTTTACTGCCATATTATCTCCAGAATTTACCCCCTTTTAAACCTTCTTTTTCCTATAAAATTTACCTATTAAACTCTGGATCTCCCTTCTCAATTATAAAGACCTCTCCATCAATTTGTCCCCCATCCTTTCCGGGCGCATCGGTATAAAACACATTCCCTGTCTCCTCAGCACGAATTTTATCATAAAATGCAATTATTCCTAGACTTAGCAGCAAAACTGCAATTATCAGGATAATCAATTTTTTTCTCATAATAAAAAGAGCATATTTGCCATTTAACTACTTTTTTATCATTAAGTTAATAAAGAACAACCACCTTATCTAATAATGTATGTGCTAAGAGCTTTTGCCGACAGCCATCCATTAAACCGGCTTTCTACGGTCTTAGGAGTTACTCTTCGTAATGAAGATCTATGTAAAAGAGTAACACGAGAATTTGCAACAAACTTTCAAAATAATCCCACTGTTGTAACAAAGCCCTTATTCTGGGAAGGGATAACTAAATCCATTAAAGAACATTGGCATTATCAGAATTTTGGAATTCGTAATCCCAAAAATATGCGTTGGGAGATTCCTCGTTCTAAAGAGGTTGCGGCAGAATTCGAGATTATAAGAAGAATCTATGAAGATCAGTTTAATCGGCTTAGAGAACACAGATTTAATCACGTCTATCACGAAGGACTAGGAATACATCCTCTAAAATCATACGCTACTCGTCTCCTTAGACTAGGTTTTCAAGATCTTGATAAAAGGCAGTACAAAGGTTATCTTACTCCAGAGCAGCAAAGAGAAAGAGAAAGGCAAGACTGGATTCCAGTAATTAGGCCAGATTCTTCAGTAAAGTATGCTGTGATGGTTGCAGGTAGGAATCATATTTATGGAGACTACGACCTTCCTGGGGCTCTAGAGGAGATGGGAATCCATCTACAAATAGAAGTAGATTACAAAAAGTTTGGTTTAGAATTTGGTTCGCCAATGTTCACATAAATCTTTAAATAGATATACGCCCCAGTTCAAAAATGATTAAGACGGAAACTGTTTCTGAACTTTTCATACCCTCTTCCGAAGATACGCAGGTAGGCGTAGATCATTTTGAGAAGCCAATATGGCCTCATCAAGAAGAATTATATTCCTTAAAAGAATTCCTAGAGAAAGATTATAGGATTCTTACTGTTCCTATTCGCGAGTCTCATTTTATGTCTCTTGAAGAGGTTGTTCAGGAAATGGACGACAATTTTCCAATTTCTCAGAATAAATTAATAGAAGGATTAAGGCAATTTAAGAGTCAAGGTTTTTTACCTCTAGTCCTTTATAGAAAAGACGGTAACGGAGCGGAAATGTATCTTGGAATTCAGGGTCATCAGAGGGAGCATCCCAAATTTACCCAAGAAGAGCTTAATAGACTTAAGCCCGAAGAAATTATCAAGACGAGAAAAGGGCATAAGTATGAATCTGATACTCCAGAAGATATTGCTCGAGAAATTGATTTCAATCTTAAAGGGTCTAGTGTTCTACAAAAGCTTAAAGAAAGAAACATTCAACCGCACTATGTTCTTTTGACTGCAGCAGAATACGACCAGCTAGAAAGGTGTCTTACAGATCCGAAGTATAGAAGAGATACTTTAGGGCAAATTGACGAAGCGGATTCAGGAAAGAAAACTCTATGGAAACTTCTTGAGAGAGCAGTAAGTATTGGAGCAACGGACTTGCATATAGAACCGTGGAGCGAAAAAGAGGCCTATGCCCGCTATCGTATTGATAGCGATTTACATCCCGAGAAGATACCTAGAAGAAGCGTACCTTCTATCGTTTCTTCTCTTAAGGTAATGGCTAAAATGGATCTTACAGAGAAACGTAAAGCTCTAGAAGGAGGTATTCACTTTGTTGAAGGAGACAATATCACTTCGGAAGAACTAGAAGCTCATCCAACTCTTAGAAGTTATAATCTTCGTATAGAAACCCTTCCTACAGTAAACGGAGAAGCTGCCTCTGTTCGTTTTCTTCCTCAGAATTTAAAGAATATAAGAACACTAGAAGATTTAGGATTTGAGCCAGAACACTGTCAAACTCTTAGAGAAGTAAGTTCAAATCGCCAAGGCTTTATCATAGTAACTGGCCCAACTGGATCTGGAAAAACAACAACTCTTTATTCAATCCTCGATGGAATCAATAAACCAGATATTCGTATTGTAACTGTAGAAAACCCAGTCGAATATCGTCTTAAAGGGCTCATTCAAACTGAAGTAAATGAGAAAGCAGGTTACGATTTCTCAACTGCCGTTCCTGCATTCTTGCGTGCAGACCCCAATGTAATTTTAGTAGGAGAGATGCGTGATGAAAAGACAAGAGAAGCTGCAGTTCAACTAGCGCAAACAGGACATTTACTCTTTGCTACTTTGCACACGAACGACGCCCCTTCAGCAATAAAACGTCTTTTCGATTTAAAAGCCACACCGTCAGATTTACAGGAGTCTCTTAGTACTGTTGTTGCTCAACGTCTAGCTCGAAAGCTTTGTATAGAATGTAAGGCCTCTTACAACGGAAGAGAGCAATTAAATAAATTATTTGGTGAAGATATGATTTCAAGAGAAATTCTTCTCTATAAACCTGCAGGAAAGAAAGACGGATTAGAATGTAAGACTTGTCTAGGTGCAGGATACAAAGGAAGAGTTGTAGTCCCTTCTGTTTGGGTTATTGGCGAGGAAAGCAGAGAACTTTTCGATCAACCTTATTCCTATCCTCGTGTGCTTGATCGTGCTGTTAAAGATGGAATGGAGCCGCTAGTTGTCTCAGGAATAAAAAGAGTTCTTGCAGGAGTAACTTCTCTTGAAGATCTAGACGGAAGAGTAGTCAATAAAGGAGCCATACGCACATACAAGAATAAAATTATAAATTTGATTAACGAATATTCGAACTGAACTACCAATTATTCACATCTAAAAGCCTCCCGTAATCTTTAAAAAGCCTCAAAACACTCAATTAATAGAATCTAACTGAATAACTTTCAACTATTCGGTTCACGGGAAAATAAACCAAAGGCGAGTTGGCCTAACAAAAATGATAATTAGAAATGTCCGCACCAATGAGACCACGCCGGGGAAGCTTACAGTTCTATCCTCGAAAGCGAGCAGCGAAAAGAATTCCTAGTGTAAACTGGACAACAATTCCTTCTGATTCAAAAGGCATCTTAGGTTTTATTGCATACAAAGTTGCAATGGCTACTGCTATTGTCAAAGACACCACTGACAAATCAATGACTGCAGGTAAAAGAATAGCCATTCCTGTTACAATTCTTGAAGCTCCAGGGATGAAGATATTTTCAGTAAGATTTTATAAAAATAAACAAGTCATTAAAGATATAATTGTCTCTAATGATAAAGAACTTAAACATATAGTAAAAGTTCCAAAACAACCTCAAACTTTAGACAAAATTCCAGAAGGCTATGACGATATAAGGTTAATAGTTTATTCGCTCCCAAAACATACAGCTATCAAAAAGACTCCAGATATTATTGAAATAGCATTAAATGCAGAAAATAAATTAGAGTTTGCTAAAAATTTAATTGGAAAAGAAATTACTTATCATGACTTTACAAAACATACTTTACTAGATGTAAGGTCAACTACAAAAGGTAAAGGTTGGCAAGGCCCTGTTAAGAGATTTGGAATTTCATTACGACAGCACAAATCAGAAAAAGGAGTTAGAAATCCAGGAAGCCTAGGCCCCTGGCATCCAGCAAGAGTTACATTTAGAACTCCTCTTGCAGGTCAATTAGGTCTATTCTCAAGAGTGATTTACAATAATAACGTCATAACTTCAGGTACAATTAAAGAAAAAGATATCAATCCAAAATCAGGCTACAAACACTTCGGTAAAATCCGCTCATCCTACATCATAATCAAAGGCTCTGTTCAAGGCCCATCAAAAAGACAAGTTCTTCTTACCCCTTCTTTTCGACCAACTAAATTGCAAGCAAAGAAAAAATACGAATTTATCGAGCTTGTTAATTCAACAAAATGAAATTAGAAAATACTCCTCCGATTTTAAATAGAAAGGATATAATAGAAATATACTCCTTAGGTTCTCATCACTCAAAAATTATGATTTATGAAGGAAAGATTAATGATGAATATGCATTCTTAGAAGACGGCTACAGGATTAATACCTTAAGTAGCTGGAGATTTAAGAAAATCAATATCGATCTTGAAAAAAAGTTAGGGGTGGTGAATTTTCCAGAATCAAGATTAGTTATCTACGAAGAAGGCACAAAAGAATTCAATGATAATTATCCTCTTTTTTTAGAATTAAAGGGAGCTCTAGCAAAAGCAAAATGAAAGCAACACTATATGATATAAAAGGCGCAAAGAAAGGAGAAATAACTCTTCCTGCATTGTTTGACTCAAAAATAAGAGATGACCTAGTACAGAAATCTTACGAGGCATTTAAGTTTGCATCAATGCAGCCTTATTTCTCCTATGCAGAAGCAGGAAAGAGACATTCAGCTTCGGGAACAATCTCTCATCAAAGGCACAAATGGAAAGGGCATTATGGTAAGGGTATTTCAAGAGCTCCAAGAAAAACAATGTGGAGAAGAGGTACACAATTCTTCTGGGTAGGCGCAGAAGTTTCAGGAGCAAGAGGCGGGAGAAGGGCACATCCTCCAAAACCAAATTACATAAGAAAGATTAACAAAAAAGAAAGAATCT
>Ga0209542_10003907_pt1 | contig 31339 bp, 41 predicted proteins | sample RifCSPhighO2_01_FD_184028 | JGI IMG/M metagenome (GOLD analysis project Ga0209542, IMG submission 184028) | Soil microbial communities from Rifle, Colorado - Rifle CSP2_plank highO2_0.1 (SPAdes) (version 2) | ecosystem: Environmental > Terrestrial > Deep subsurface > Rock core/Sediment ... | reverse complement strand
AGCAAATCTCGAGAAAACCTCGCTCTTCAGAACGGGGAGGACGATATAGTGTAAATTTTGAATGCTGAAAAAACTACTCGACAATGGAGTATTGTAGCTTCATAAGACAGGATCTGAAGAAGGTTATGGTTATATTAAGGCTTTGTCTGTTCCCCGCGCCTAAGGACAGTATACTGCCTGGATTTGAAGCGATATTTGCCGCTTTTGAGAACGTCGGTTATATAGGAGAGCTGCGCCAGCGCTGGTATGAAATTAAGAAACTCTTGGCCGGTGGCGCACCTGATACAATACCCGCTTCGATGCAGGCTAAATGATCTGTTTTTACTCAGTTGAAATATTTTAAGGACTGATATATGATATTTACATATATGTGTCAATCGTGCGGTTGTTCGTTTCGCTCCAGAGATTTTGGCACGATCGAACGGTTTGTCGAGCCGTGTATCCTGCTTCTCCTTTCCAAAGAACCGGCTCACGGGTACGGATTGATGGAAAGGCTGGAAACACACTGCGGTGAAAAGGTCGATGTTGGTGATTTGTATCGGACACTTCGGCGTATGGAACACGACGGTTGGGTGAATTCAACTTGGGAGCGGAAAGAAAACCAGCGTGACAAACGGATATATACAATCACGGAGGAAGGTCGCGCGTTTCTCAAACACGCGGTCGTCTCTTTGAGGCAAACCGACGAGTTGATCCATCATTTATTTAGCGGTTATCGGAAAGTATATCCGGAAGAAAGCGTGGTATGAAACTGAGCATTATTCTTTCAACCAATAATGGAGAAAGTAACTGGAACGCGCTTAGGCTTGCGAACCTGGCATTATCAAAAGGCGATACCGTTTCTGTCTTTCTTCTCGGTGAGGGTGTGGAGTACCAACAGGCAAGCTCTCCCCGGTTCAACATTAAAGAGCAAGTTGAGAGGTTTTTGCAATCGGACAAAGCCGGAATCATCGCCTGTGGAAACTGTATGGCCATTCGTAAACAAGGTAGTAGTCAAGAATGTCCCGAGGGCGGAGTTGAGGATTTATACAATCTGGTCACCGACAGCGACAAGGTTCTCACCTTTTGAGAAATATATATGGATTTTGATTATACAGTTACGACTAACAAATCATTTGATGAGGCAGTAACATCGGTTGGGAAGGAAACGAAGAATGCCGGATTCAAAGTTCTTCATATTCACGATGTCACGGCAACGTTGAAGGAGAAAGGGTTTGAGATTGAGCCGTTTAAGATAATTGAAGTTTGCAATGCTAAAAGTGCCTATACCGTGCTTCAGGCAGATATTAAAATCGGTCTTTGTCTGCCTTGTAAAATAAATGTTTACCTGAAAGACGGAAAAACATATATTTCCGGTATGCGACCCGTTATCCTTCCGCAGTTCTTCCCTCAGGCAAACCTTGGGAATTTACCGGTAGAAGTTGATGAAATTATCAGAGGAATTGTTGATAATAGTAAATAATCGTATGAAAAAGCTAATATTAGTACCAATTCTTTTATTGACTATGCTAATGACTCCATCAGCAGCGCTAGCTCAGGGCATGATGGACAATTGGGGAAGTTCACCATCGTCAATAACCTCTGATGACCACACCGCCCGGGAAGAAGTTGAAGGAAAAGAGATCTGGGAAAAACTGCAGGCAAAACAGCTTGAGTGTAACAATCTTACAGATGAGCAATATGGTTCTCTCGGTGAGTACTTCATGGGTCAATCTATCGGGAATACTCAAAGACACGCCCTCATGAACCAAATGATGGCGAATATGATGGGTGAAGAAGGCGAAGAACAAATGCATGTTGCAATGGGAAAAAGATTAAGTGGTTGTGAACCTAACGCTCAAGTTCCTTCAGGTGGAGTGGGTTTTATGCCGATGATGTGGACAGTGGGAGGAGGTGGAAATCCTATGATGGGCGGCTGGAATGGGTTTGGTATACTGGGGTGGCTACCGATGCTTCTTTTCTGGATACTCCTAATTCTTAGTGTCGTTGCTCTTTTCCGCTATCTTGGCGTTTCGACAAGAAGCAGAGATAAAGAAAAATCACCTCTGGATATTCTCAAAGAACGCTACGTCAAAGGCGAGATCGACAAAAAAGAATTCGAGCAGATGAAAAAAGATATAGCCTAACTATTTTCTCCTCGAAAGGAAGAAATTGAACAAGTAAAGTTAGTCAGCGCATAAAGCTGGCATTACTTTTCCGCCTTCTACTGCAGAATGACATCCCAATGTTAGATTATACTCGCTGCACTTTCCGACAGCTTGCTCTCCTGGTTTCGCATTTTCTGGTGCTAAACATGTTCCTCCACAATCTTTGTAACTTAAACACTCTTTACCTACATCCTTCATCTTCATAAAACATCGACCACTTAATGCCAAACCAGCAATCTTCCATTCCCCGCCCCTGTTGACACATTCTTCTTCGTCTTTATTGGTTTTATCTTTTAAAGAAGGTGTCGGAGTCGTCGGGCAATCTTTATCACAGGTTACTACAGAATTATCAGGACATGTTCTCAGACAATCATTAAGAATTAGGTCTGGTGTTCTTTTGCTTTTAAAGAAGAGAATAATTAACACTAAAACGACAACCACAATCAAACAAGAGAAAAGAATTATTTTCTTCATAATTTCAGTATATTATGTCTCTGGTTTATCAAGTGCCATCTGGCTCCGTAATCCTAGTATTAATCTGGCTCACGCTTTTGATTGTAATATAAAGGCATTTCAGGATCCAATAGAAATGATGTAGGTTCAGCTATGGGAATAATTAAACGTGAATTTACCTAAAGCTGTATTGTAATAACCAGACAAATATTCCGAGTAGAAAAGCGACTAATGCAGGCAGTGAAGCAATCTTGAAGTACGCACTAAATGTCAATTCTCTAACTATGGCCATGGCAATAATTCCTGGAACCGAACCAATAAGTAGAAGCGACCCGCCGACACCAACTGTAAACGCTAAGAGAGCCCAAAGACGTGGGTCGGTGGTTTTCACTATGTCAATGGCAGCTGCAGTAAGCGGGATATTATCAAAGACAGCAGACAACCCGCCTATTGCTATATTTCCCTGAATAATTCTTGTGGTTGAAGGAGTAGTAGTAAATAATTGATGAGATATTCCATCCAGAACTCCTAAATGCCGAAGTGCTCCTATGGCAAGTAGAATGCCGATGAAGAAGTATAAACTAGCAATATCCGTCTTTTGAAAAAATTTCTCAATTGCAATAGATAAGTTTGTATTGTGTGGTCGTTGTAACCTAGCCAAATCTACCACTAACCATATAGTACCCAGTCCCAGTAGTAAACCAAAATATGGAGGCAAGTGAAATACCGTCATAAATAAAGGGAGTAGAAAAGAGAGAAGACATAAACTGATAATAAACCATTCTATTTTTCCTAATCTAATTACTTTTTCAACCCTATCTTTCGTATCAACTGTAATTTGTCTCCCTATCAATAGAGAACTAACTAAGAAGACTGTCAAGGATGGGATAAACGTCTGGGTAATAATTGTTGGGGTGTTGAATTTATTTGCCAACCAAAGCATAGTTGTGGTCACATCACCAATAGGAGAGAAAGCCCCGCCAGCGTTGGCAACAATCACAATTGCCGAAGCAGACTTAAGCAAATTTTTCCCGCTGAAGAATCTGCTTGCAATTTGTAAAAAGACAATTGTTGTGGTCAGGTTATCCAGGAGAGCTGAGAATATAAAGGTTAGAAAAGTAATAATAAAGAATTGGGCTTTATCATCTAACTTCAGTTTCAGAAGTTTAGCGTACAAGTAATCAAATAATCCATAATGGGTCAAGATTTCCACCAGTGTCATGGCTGATAGAAGAAATATAACTAAACTAAATATCTCCCCTGCGGATTCAGTCAGAGCAAGTCCGATATTGTTTACTCTCCCAGCAACAACCAGCGACCACAGAATCACAGCAAGAAGTAAACTAATAGAGGTCTTACTTACCTTCAGAAAATGCTCTTGAGATATTGCAACATAACCGAGCAGGAATACGGCTACACTTAAAATTGTTATCATAGTTTCTTATATACCCGTTCTCTCGGGTACTAAGAAACCCAAGAAGTCTACGGGGATGTTAAACGTTTATCAGGCTTGCTTTCGTCTGATTCTTCTTCCATATTGTTTATATTTTACAATATTTTTTTACAATCAGTAATCAGCAGTCAGGGACAGGTTTCGGATGTATTGATATATAGGCATAAACAAGTATGAAGTGGATACCAATGCCCAGATTGGCCCGTTTCCGTTTCCAGTTTGAATAATGTCCTGTTGTGCTCACAACACCTGAACTTATACGATTAAATCTGGATAGGGTATTTTTAGCTTTAGAAGATATGGTTCAGGTGGAATTAATTAGGACGAGATGGAAGGAAATTAAGAGCCTACAGCAAGCTACTACCTCGACTTCACAATCTTTTTCTTTACAGAACCTACAAACAGCCTAAATGCCAGTCTGTTTTCCTTTTCATAAATATATGGCACTCCGAGAAGCTCCTTACAGCTTAAACAAACTAGCTTTGGAACCTTAACCAGAGCCAACTTATCTAAGCCCGCATATAACTCCGACTCGTAAATTCTATCTAAATACATGCGTTTAAGTATTCCCGGACCATCCTTTTGATATAGTAATAAATGCTCCCCACACTTTGCACAAGTGATATCCAATAATCGGGAATAACCTCCGCGAGCTTTCTTAAACGAGTCGTTTTTGAATTTAATCTTCATAAATTTCTAGTTGAATTTTCTTAAGAAACTCAACCTCTTGTGGCATTAATCTCGTCAGCGCATCATCAATAGTTAACCACTCCGTTTCCTCTTCAGCCTTACCTTTATCATCTCCTGTAATTTTCATCAGGAATAAATAGATATCTTTAATTACCTCTGTACCGTCAGTTTCTATTGCTGGTCTTGTAACTACCCCTAAGCTTTTAACTATTTCCAAATTTTTATATCCTGTCTCCTCGGATACTTCTCTCAGCGCCGTTTGTTCATAAGTTTCTCCCGACTCAACATGACCTTTGGGGAAAGTTATTCCTTTCCCATCGGGAAACTTAACGAATAGGATTTTCCCATCCCGTACAATTACTCCTCCTGCCGATACCGCTTTCTTCATTGCCTAATTTTACCTTTTATCTTTAATGAAGTCTAAATCCGAAGAAAATCGAAGAAATCCGTAGAAGTGCTCCCCCGGGAGGACTCGAACCTCCAACCCTTCGCTTAACAGGCGAGCGCTCTACCATTGAGCTACAGGGGAATGTTAACAAACAAAGCTATTTTATCTTATCTTCCATAATTTTTCCCTACTCTGCCTTAGCCTCGGAGCTCTAGTTATTCCCCCTTCTACTTCTCTGTGACAATTGGCGCAAAGCAGCACGCATTTTCTCAACTCATTCCTAATATCATCCCATGAGCGAGTATACCCACTGTCGCCAATGCCAAATACTTTCCTACCAACATGGTGTAAATCCAAAGCCCCAGCGTACTTCCGATAACCACAAATCATACACTTCCCTCCTTTGTATTTAATCGCCACGAGCTTTACTCTCCTGCGCTTCTCTCTCACAGCTGCAAGTAGCACATCTCTCCTATCCCTATACGTTCTAGTCTCGGGCATCACTTCGTATTTTATTCGGTTTATAACTGATTGGCAACAGGAACCTCCCAAAATCCAAAACTACCCATCACCATCCGCTCTATTTGCTTTTCTCCATTCTGCCCGGATAAAATACTCCCCCACCCCAAAGCTATGCTGGAAAGCCAAATCGACTCCCTTCCCCCCGCTCCAGGATTCCTCCAAGATCATAGAAATCACGCTACTTGGATTGCCGCGGCCGTTTCCGGAATCCCCACCGGTGTATGGACCGCTGTAGACCAGTTCTCCGACGGAAAACTCTCATACTCCGGAGAGGAAACCTTAATTTTGTTCATGTTTACACTAATCTTCGGATTAGGATTGACCTTTGTGAATACCCAGGACTGGACACCCCGCATCTGACCCCATCCCCCAATATCCAAAGCCAACCGGACCATCTCAAAGCACAAGTGCCTATTCCCCAAGCGTGAGCATCTAAAAATCAGCGCCGATAAACCTGCGTTTTAAGGAGTTTGCGCAGACGATAGTTCCAAAATAAAAGGCCATGCAGACATTTTGCAAATAGCATCCCGAGCCGCGAACGTCCGGCAACGACCAGGCAGTCGAGAAGCGCATGTGCAAACGTCGAATGGCCTAGAAACCTTAATCCAAATAATCCTGTAATTTCTTTCTCCTACTCGGATGCTTCAGCTTCCTCAACGCTTTAGCTTCAATCTGCCTGATCCGCTCCCGGGTCACCCCGAACTCCCGCCCCACCTCCTCCAGTGTCATCGGATTCCGGCTGTCCAGCCCAAACCGCATCCGCAGCACTCTTGCCTCCCTGTCAGTAAGTGAAGATAATACTTCCTCAATATTCTCCTTAAGTAGCTCTCTGGAAGCCGCCTCAATCGGTGTTGGTTGTGACGTATCGGCTATAAAATCTCCGAGCATTGAGTCATCTTCGTCTCCCACCGGCGTCTCCAAAGATGTGGTATCTTGGGCAATTTTCAATATCTCCCGCACCCTGGTCGCCGTCATCTCTCCTATCGTCTCCGCAATTTCCTCCGCCGTCGGCTCCCGCCCCAGTGACTGCATCAGCTGTCGCTGGATCCGGATCAGTTTATTTATCGTCTCCACCATATGTACCGGGATCCGGATGGTTCGGGCCTGGTCCGCAATCGCCCGCGTTATCGCCTGCCGGATCCACCAGGTGGCATATGTTGAAAATTTATAACCTTTGCGCCAGTCATATTTCTCCACCGCCCGGATCAGCCCCTGGTTCCCCTCCTGGATCAGATCCAAAAGCGACAATCCCCGCATCACATATTTCTTAGCAATGGACACCACCAGCCGCAGGTTGCTTTCCGTCAATTTTTTCTTCGCCCGCCTATCACCCTTTTCAATTTTTTGCGCCAGGGAAATCTCCTCCACCGGTTTCAGAAGCGGGATTTTCCCTATCTCCCTCAAATACATCCTCACCGGGTCAGTTGTAGTCACCCCTACCTCCATCTTGGTCAGCGCCTCAATTTCTTTATCCAGTTCCGCCACTGCTTTTTCATCCACCTCCATGTCCTCCTCGGAAGTCGTCTCAAATACGTCCACCCCCATCTCCAAAAGTTTCCCAAACAACCCGTCCAATTCAGAAATCTTCTCCTCAGCGTCCGGATACACTTCCAATATCTCGTCCAAAGTCAAATACCCCTGGTGTTTCCCCTTCGCCGCCAATTGCGCCATTCCTGTTGTTGGTTTCGCCGCTTTTGCCATATATTAATGTGGCTCCGCCACATAAAAAAGGCCTGTGTCAACTCCGGTAGCCACAGCTCACCGGAGCGTCATAACCTAAACCTGCCTGCAATATACTCCTCTACTTGTCTTTCGTCAACTCAGCCAGCCTCTTCGTCAGCCCTCTCAGCTCTCCTCTACCCTGAGCCTCCTCTCTCATTTTTTCAATTCTCTCTCTCACCTCTATTTCTTCCAGTTCCCGCACTGCTTTCTCCCACTCCCGCTCTGCGTCCCCTTCCTCAAACCGGTCTTCCACCAGCATTTGTTCCTCCACTCTCCCCCTCAATTCCGCAGGTAATGCCCCGATCAGCTCTTTCACCCCTGAAAATTGGGGACTTAGGACTGAGAACTGTTCTACCACCTTTTTCCAAAACGGCATCTCTACCCACTGGCTTACTGACGATCCGATCAACTTCCCCACCATCCCGTTTCGCAGTGCCAACCCCACCACGTATTCCTCCACCACCTCGCGTCTCGTCTTAATTGTCATCCCGACCGTAGCGGATGGATCCCTTGTGGTTTGAGATCCAGTACTTGAGATTTTACCAAGTTGTGCCCGGACATCCTCCTCCCTCACCTCCAGTACTTCCGCCAGCTTCCGCACATAATGGGCTTTGACAATTTCGTCAGAAATATTAACCCAGATCGGCGCCAGCTCCCGAGAAATCTTGCCTTTCCCTACCCCATCCAGACCATACCTGGCTACCGCCGACTCCAGATAATAGTCATAAATTGGTATCGCTTTCCCTACTGCCGCCCGCCAGCCTTCCGGATCTGCCACTCCCCACTCCCCCGGATCTTTATACTGCTTCGGGTTTATAATTTCGGACTTTGAATTCAGGATTTTCACTACTACTCCCGCTCTTTCCGCCACTTCTATCCCCCGCCTGGCCGCCGCGTCTCCCGCTACGTCCGCGTCAAGTGCCAGTACCACCGTCCCCGCATACCGTCTCACCAAATCCACCTGCTGGGTAGTCAGGGCAGATCCCTTCACCGCCACCGCGTTTTTCACTCCGGCCAGGTAACTGGCCAGCAAATCCAGCTCCCCCTCCACCACCACCGCCCAGCCGGCTGTCTTGATCTCAGTCTTATTCACATCCAATCCGTACAACAGCTCGCCTTTGTGGTAAATCTCCGTCTCCGGTGTATTCACATATTTAGCCCCTTGGCTAGCCGCAGCTTCAGCGGAGGTGGCTGGCATTACCCTCCCGGCAAACCCCACCGTTTGCCCCCGGTGGTTAGACAGCGGAAACATCACCCGATTCCGAAACCTGTCATAAAAGTTTTGGCCTTTGACTACCAACCCTGCCCTCTCCAAATCCTGCACCTCAAAATTTTTCTTTCCCACCAAATACTTCATCAGGAAATCCCACCCTTCCGGTGCAAACCCGAGTTTAAACTTTTCCGTCACTTCCTCCTTTATTCCTCGTTTCCTCAAATACTGCCGTGCCGATTCTCCCAACCGATGCTGCATCAATAAATAATGGTAAAACTCAGCCGCCAGGCTGTTTACTCTCACCAGTCTCTCTTTCACTTCCTCTGTTTGGCTCGGCCGGTATGCCGTCAGTTTCACCCCCACTTTCTCCGCCAGCGTCCGCAGGGCTTCTCCAAACTCCATCCCCTCCATCCGCTGCAAAAAAGTGTATGCATCCCCCCCCTCTCCGCACCCAAAGCATTTCCATATCTGCAGTTCCGGGTTCACCATGAACGACGGCGTTTTTTCCCCATGAAACGGACACAACCCCTTATAGTTTCTTCCCCCTTTCTTCAGTGGGATATACTCTGATACCAACTGCACCATGTCCACCTTGCTTTTAACCTCTTCCACCTGGTCCATCACTCGAATGTTACCACACCCCCCAGTCCCACCTCACTCCATCCCCGCCTCAATCCTCTCATCCTTCATAACTTCTCCCTCCCGCCTCACTATTCCATTCACCGTCAACTGGTACGCAAATTTTTCTATCCCCGGCTGTCTTTTTACCAGCACCCGGTACATATCGGCAAACTCGTCTCCCGGTAATTCATATTTCACTTCTGCCGCGACTCTTTCCCTCGCCGGCACTACTACCCAAAACCCTATTATTCTGACTCTCTCCCTCTCCTCCTCCACCCACACTTCTTCCGATCTCTCCTGCCGCAGTGAACTCGGCCTCGCAAAATCACCCTGCGTTTGCGGTCTTAATTTCTCACCGCTTACACTTACACTTACAACCCTCGCTTCCCTCGGTACCACCACCCGCACGTAATCTATATAATCCCCTCCCCAGAAATACGGCGGCCTAGGGTTCTCAAACGGATTATCATTTTGCCACTCCACCTCTATTCTCTCTCTCAACTCCCCGTCTCCTATCTCTACCTCATGTCTCAACTCTCTATTGATACAGCAGTTCGCCTTATTCGCTCCCAAGTTTGTCTCTACTATATATAAATAGTCCCCGTAATAGTTTCCCAACCCCCCGTCCCAGCCCCATTCCCTGATTTCCGCCTGCAGCTTCTCCTCCCCGATCCACACCAAAATCTGTTTTTTATCCAGTTGTGCTTTTACCAAACCGGCCAGTTTGACTGCCTGTCCCGGCCGTATGTTTTTCATCCGCTCCCACACCGCCGTCCCCACCGCCCCCAGAAAATCCCGTTTTTGCGTCGACCCCGGTTTCCAATCCACTTCAGCATAGCTTTGCGCCAGGTTATACAAGTTCTTGTCCGTCACTGTTTCGCCGTACGTTACCACTTCCACCGGCCCCAATATCTTCAGAATCGAATTCACCAGCTCCAAATTAATTGCCATCACCCCGTCAATCTTTTCTTCTCCTCCCTGCTCCAAAAACCAGGCCACAGTCGCCGCCGCCGAGGCGAAATCCGGATCCCAATTGCTGTCCCGCAAGCGCCACCATCCCTGCCGGAAAGCTTCCTGCACCGGGTACGGCGGTTCCACATGTCCCGCCAGCTTCCCATCCGGCTCATATATGTCTTGCGCTGTCCAATCAACTAATCCTCCGTCTTTAAACCTCGCTCGTATGTAACTGCCCATAAATCCACCGGTTGGCCTCAGTTCCGTGTTGTTTTGCAGCAGCACTATATAAGTTTTATCCCCCACCCACTCCGGTAAGTTATCGACAAAAGGCAGTCCCCGGGCACACCACCGAAAAACACCCTGCCAGCGGCCAAACTCCCCCGGCCGATTCTCTGCCATCCCCTTTAATATCTTTACTCCGCTTACTCCGCAACTACCCCCTACTCCCAATAGCATTAACATCCCCGCACCAATCAAAATAATCACTTTCTTCATGGCTTACTCACTTTAGTATATCCGCCTCTGTGATCCACTACCCAATCCACCCCTAATCGTTTCAGCTCCTCAGTCGTACTTTCACTTGGCCACTCCTGGTTCAATTTGTCCAAAAACCTTCTTCTTTCCGGCGGCATAAACCCCGAAAATCCGTTTAGTAAATTTTTTCCGTGCACCAGGCTGAAAAGCATTCTGTCTGCCTCCACATTTTCATCCCCCGCCGGCAGTTCCACTATTACTCTCCCCGGTTGCACCGAAAGCCACTGGTAAACAGATGGGTATTCCTCCGGTTTCGGCACCTCCCGATAATCAGTCAGCCCCGTCCCCCCGACTACTGCTACTACCATTGCCGCAATAATTCCTAGATTTTGAATTTTGAATTTTGAATTTTGAGTTTGGGCTATCGCAATAGCAATTAGCCCGCTGGCTGCCCACGCCGCTACCCAAATCCAGCGTGATGGTGTCCTAAAAGCCGGCATCCCCGGCACCAGGTAGTACGCCGCCGCATATGGCAAAGGTATCGGATATTTCCCTGCAATTTTCACTGTGTCTCCCTGCCATTTAACCACCGGCCCCATCGCCATCACCAAACCCATGATCAGTACCGCCGCCAACCACTTAGTTTCTTTTTGGTAATGTTGGGATTTGGGATTTGGGATTTGTTTAGGATTTAGAAATTCGGTTTTAGAAATTTTGACAATTGCTACTAACAACAGTAAATACAGTCCCGGACTGAAAAATCTTCCCCAGAGATCATCTATGCTCATCCCCCCGTTTGCCGCCTCCCTTATCGACCGGGTAAAATTAAAGTCCCTACTCACCTGCCGGTATACCCTCATCGGTAAAAACGCCACCATCCCAAAAACCAGCACTGCCAACAATATATTTTTTAACATTTCAGAATTAAAGAATTGATTTAAAATTAAAAATTTAAAATTAAAAATTATCCACGCCCCAAGTATCAGACCCGCAAAATAAACCGGCAGCACACTTTCCCACACTTGCATCCCCAATATCCCCGCCCCTAAATAAAGTTTCCAGGTTTTCTTTCTCTTACTTTCCTCCAGCCAACTAATCACCAGCCAGCTGGCTACCAGCCAATACTGCATACTCCACATTTGCAAATGCACCTGATAATGCCACCTGATTTGTGACAGCCCTAACGCAATTACCCCCACCATTGCTGCCCACTTTTTCCCAGTCATTTGCCGCCACCACAAGTACACAATTAACATAGTCAGCACCTGCCCCAATGTCATGATCGCCCCCGACACTGCCGCCGGATCTCCGGTCAGCCAAACCGGCACCATTCCCCAAAACGCGGAAACAATAAACATGTCTGAATAGGCCAATACATTTTTATACGGATAAAATATGTTCCCGTCAAAAAAACTTCCCTCCCTACCCCAAGTATTCCCGAAGTGTAATTTCTGTATCGACTGGTTCACTATCCAAATAATCAACTCACCGTCCTTACCAAAATCCGCCACCCTCCCGGGCCGCAACACCACCGGCCACACACTCCAAATAGCCACCACTACAACCAGTAAAATCGCCGCCGCTTCCCCCCGCCAACTTTTAACTTCTATTTTGTTCTTTTGACTTCCAATGCTGCCCACAACCCGACTATAACAATAATTAACACCAGTAATTTAGGGTGATAATCCAACTGCGTCAATACTGCCGCTATACTCGCCAGAGCCACCGCCCCTATCACTTCTTCTCTCCCTTTTTCTTTGGCCCACAAAAACACCCCGGCTGTCAGAGGAATCATCACCGGATAAATATATCGCAAATCAGAAATCATATTCTCCGGCCACGACGGTAATATTAGACACGCCGCCAAATTCACCAACCCCAGAATCGCAATTCTATTTCGTCTCAAAAGCGCTGCACCCATTCCCAGCGGCAGCCATACCAGATACTCTGACACTGCCGCCTCAGCCATTTTTCCCCATCCCCCCGGGACATATACCAGCGTTTTCCAAAATGCCCAATTATTTACCTTAAATTGCACATCGCCTACCCAAAACCAAAAAGTTGCCGGATACACCGGGTCACCCGTCAATGCCCAATTTCGGATATACCAAAACAAGCCAAACATCCCCACCCCCACCGCTCCCGCCACTACCGCCCGCCAACTCAAATTTCGCACCAGCCCCCTACCGTAAAATCCAAACATTATCACCGCAAACAATATTCCCGAATACTTGCTGCCAATCAGCATTCCCGTCGCCACCCCCAACTGTCCCCAATACTTCCAATTTCTCCCGGGACTGCAAAGCAGTAACCAAACCCATACCCAAAATACCGCCAGCCAAATGTCTACCGTCTGCGTCATGATAAGTCTTATTACCGACGGCCACATCCCGACACTTATCCCGAATATAGTTGCCAACCCCCTTTCCATTCCCAACTTCTTTCCCATCTCTCGCGACAGAATTACCAGCGCCACCCACCCTGCCACATTAAACAAGTTCAGCGGCAGTCCCAATCTCATCATCACCGCCAGCATTGCCTCTATTCCCCCCGGATAATAATAAAGCGGCGAACTCAGCGCCGCCCTGTCCCCCCATCTCCCCTCGGAAATTATCCGGGCAATCGGAATATGATACGCCAGACTGTCCCCCTCCCATGGTTTAGTTACCACCCCGAAATATCCGAAATACATTCCCACCATAAACCAGATTGCTATCGTCGCTTTCCCCATGCTTACAACTCCTACCTTATTATTTTAAAGCACACTCTCGTTTGGTAACATTCCCTAATATTCAACATGCCATCTCACCCCAAATCCTCCTTTTTCCCCACCCTCGATTCCCTTGTCATCATTACCTCCCTGGCCTTTTGTCTCCGTCTTTTTGCTGTCCTTCCTTCTAGTTTTCCTCTAAACGACGGCGGTATGTTTTACACCATGGTCCAAGACATTCAGGCCGCCGGGTTTAAGTTACCCATGTTCACTTCTTTTAATTCCTCGCTCATCCCCTTCGCTTACCCCCCTCTCAGTTTGTATGTTACTGCCTTACTAAACACCCTCCCTCTTCCTCTCCTCTCCCTTTTTCGTTTCCTGCCGCTGGTTGTTTCCACTTTAACCGTCCCGGCTTTTTTCCTTCTGGCTAAACAAGTGCTCAAATCGAAAGACGTTCTCCTCGCGACCCTCATTTTCACTCTCCTTCCCCGCTCCTTTGAGTGGCAAATTATGGGTGGTGGGATAACCCGATCCTTCGGCCAGCTTTTCTCCATCCTCACCCTCGCTTACTCTGCTAAATTTTTCCGTCAATCCTCAAAAACATATTTTCTCATTTCTTCCCTTCTTCTGGCTCTAACCATCATCTCTCATCTGGAATTGACCTTCTTCGCCGTCTCCAGCCTCATCTTTCTTACCCTTCACTTCACCCCTAACTTTAGCGGTATCAAAAAAGTATCAGCCATCATCCTTACCTCCCTGATTCTAACCAGTCCCTGGTGGATGCTAATTCTCGCCCGCCATGGTTTATCCCCCTTTCTGAATGCCGCCGCTTCAGGTCTTCAGGCCTTCGATCCGACTAGTTACACCCTCTTTCTCACTTTATCCTCCGTCACTGACGAGGTCTTCCTCCCTGTACTCGGCACCCTCACTCTCTTAGGTCTAGTTGTCACTATCCAAAAAAGAGCTTGGTGGCTACTTTCCTGGTTTTATCTCCCAATTATCATCGCTCCCAGAAACTTCCTCAACTTTATCGTTGTTCCTATGTCCTTGGTTATCACTCATGCTGTTACTTCCCTCCTTCTGCCGTTCTTCACTCATATTATCAAACCCTTCTCCTTCCGCTCACTATTAGCTCTCCTAATCATTCCCTTATATCTTCTTGTTTCTGCCATCGCCTTCATCCTTCCCGACAACCGCTACTTCGACTCAGTTTCTTCCTCTGAAAAAACTGCTATCGAATGGGTTAAACAGTACACTCCCCCCAACTCACGGTTCCTTATTCTCTCCCCCCAGATATTTTCATCCTGGGGAATGGACAGCTTATTAGAGTGGTTCCCCGCTCTCTCTCAAAGAATCAGCCTTGCTACTCCCCAAGGTACTGAATGGCTCCCCAATCATGAATTCCGCCTCCGAAAAAAACTTCATCAGAAAATCAAGGGCTGCTATTTGCAGGATCCATCCTGCCTCGAATCCATCTTCTCCTCCCCGACTTTCCGCAGCCTCCCGATCTTCCAATATATCCTCATCTCCCGGGATAATTCCTTGCTCTCCCAGGCTTGCGAGGTTTGTCTGCTTACCCAACAACTTCAAAATTCCCCCCGGTACAAGTCAGTCTACCAAAATCCTCAAGTCACCATCTTTTCTTTCTCCCCGTAACCACAGCGGAAGGGGCGGGATTCGAACCCGCGGTGAGCTTTCGCCCACACACGCTCTCCAAGCGTGCCGATTAAACCGCTCTCGCACCCTTCCAACCCCCAAATTTTACTCCCTCACATACACCACTGCCACTTCATCCTCATACGCCCTCTTCCATCCCGCCTCCTCCAGTCTCCCGAAGAAAGTCTTCTTATCCCCCTCACCCCGCCGCTTCTTCCACCATTCCAAAATCTTCTTTTCCCACCATATAGGTTCCATCATTTTCCCATTCGGCCACAGCACCGCCTCCACCCCGTATTTACTAAACACCTCCCCAAATTCTCCCTTTTCCGTCGCCCGCAAATAATCTTTAAACACCCAATCTGCAAAACGCGGATCAGGTGACCTCCATCTCCAGCTGGGCATCCGTCCGTCTATAAACACTCGTCTTTCCGGCATCTTCCAATCCAGGTATCCTCCCCATCCATACCACGCAAACACCTCGCCGGCAGACCCCTCTTTTCTTAGCCAATTTATCGCCTCCTGTGGATACCTCAGCCCCATTTGTCCTTTTACCACCAACCATCCTCTCATTCCCAGCTCATAAACCCCCAATGCCCCTATTGTTACCAATAACAATATATAAAACTTCACCGCCCGCCTAATTGCCTCCCGGTTACCCGAAATCTCTTCATAAAATCTCTTCAATCCCTCCGCCGCCGCCGGCCACACCGCCACCACAAACAGCGGCATATGTCTCAGACTAGACAGCCCCATCGCCAGTGTCAACCCCATCACCGCCCACCTCCATTTCGCCGTTTCCCCTCTATATCTCCATACTATCGCCCCCGCCAGCGCAACCAGCATCCAAAACCCCAGTTCCATCCAGGCAAAAAAGGGCTGCCATTCAGCTATTGTCCACCTCAAATTACTATCCGTCATCTGCATCCATACTTCATGCCACAGTCTTGGTCCATACGGATTAATCCACGTCCCGACCACCGCCAGTATCCACACTCCCGCATCTGCTATTATTACCCTCCTCTTCTCCCAAAACTTTACTCCCAGCACTATCCCCAAAACCGCCACTCCCATCGCAAACCCGCCGTGCAAGTTCGCCCACAGTATCATAAATGGAACCACTCCCCACTTCCACTTCTGCCACACCTTTTCCTCACCCACCACCCGCAGTAGGATCGCCAAAAACAACCAGTCTATTACCTGCGGCCTCACTCCCGCCCGCCCCAAAAACACAATCACCCCCAATATCACCACCGCATCCGCCCACCGCCATAAGGCCCGGGGAATAGCCACCCATACTACTAGAAGCGTCAGCACGGCAAACACTACCGCCAGCCCCGCCATTCCCAACCTCTCGTATCCTACAGCCATCAGTACATTCGTCAACCATTCATGGTCAATAAAGGGAAAGTTTGGCATCGTATATGACAAGGGGTCAGTTTGGGGTATTCCGTTTGCCAAAATATAATTTCCCATCCGTACATGCCAGCCAAAATCCGGGTCTAGTGTCCGCCACCCCACCAGCCACAACGTCACCCCTACCAGCCCCCACATTAATATTCTCATCGGCCATTCCCACCGCATACCGGTCTATTGTACCAATGCCTTCGCCCCCAACAGCATTTCTCTCTCACTTTTAAATGCCAATAATTTCAACGCCTCTTCTTCCTCCGCCCACTTTACCTCCGCCGTCTCCCACCCCACACCTTCCGCCGCTTCACCCACATACCCCATCACATAATAAGTGATAAACTTCATCACTTTTTCTCCTGTCTGGTTGGTAAAAAAAAATCTAATTGTCGGCAATTTCCCCACAATCTTAGCCTCCGCTCCTCCCTCCTCCCTTACTTCCCTCAAAGCCGACTCCTCCATCTCCGCCCCGCTTGCTCTCACTTCTCCCCTGGCTCTCTTTCCCGGCTCTTTTCCTCCTTCCTCGTCGTCAATCCATCCCTTAGGAAAACTCCATCCCAGATTCCCCTTAAACTCTGGATTCACCGCCGGCCTCCTAATAAGCCACACCACTTTATCCCCTATCCTCTTATACACCAAACCGCCCGCCGAAAACTCCCGCTTCATAAATCAATTCTAACCCAAAACTCGCTGTTTCCTCCCTCCCCTTTTATCGCCGACTCCACCACCTCAGTCAGCCTAAACCCCAACTCCATCAATCGCCGCCGTACCTCCTCCGCCACTTCCCGCGCTCGTCCCTCCCCCAAGACGCCTTTTTTTAGCTTCTTCTTCTCCACTTCATACTGCGGTTTAATCAAAGCCAAAATCACTCCTCCAACCTTCACAAATCTGCTTGCCGCCGGTACTGCCAGATGTAACCTCGTCCAGCTTGTGTCTACTACTGCTAAATCAACTTTCTCCCCAATCGGCACCTGGTACAAAATATTAGTCCTCTCCCAAACTACCACTCTCGGATCTTGTCTCAATTTCCACGCCAGCAGCCCGTATCCCGTTTCCACCGCATGCACTCGGACTGCTCCCTGTCGCAATAAACAATCGGTAAACCCGCCCGTCGCCGCCCCCACATCCAAAACCACTCTTCCCTCCACCTCCACCCCAAAATGTCTCAAGGCCGCTTCCAACTTCACTCCCGCCCGACTCACATACTTTCCTCTCATTCCCCGATTATATTCCCTCAAAATAGTGCCCCCAGCAGGAATCGAACCTGCATCAACAGTTCCGGAAACTGCCACTCTATCCGTTGAGCTATAGGGGCGGGGCGGTGGGGGCGAGATTCGAACTCGCGTGGGCGCAAAGCGCCCCCAAGGTTTTCGAGACCTGGCAGATAAACCTCTCCTGCACCCCACCTGAGTGCTCCTGGTAGGAATCGAACCTACATTTCAGCCTCCGCAGGGCCGCGCTCTGTCCATTGAGCTACAGGAGCAATCCTATCCGCAATCGCATAAGCGTAACCTAGTATCTGCTCCAAGAAACAAGTATTATTATACCTAACAGAACATATTCCAGTCTGATTTTTCCTAAATCTCCTTTCCTTACTTCGTTTTTTCCAATAAATTTTTCCAAACGCTTTCGGGGATATTCCTAACAACTCCGACCAGAATCGAATCACCTTTCTGGCCCTATGATAATAATGTAAATGCAATCTTACCCTCAACCTACTCTCATCAACCTCATAACACCGTCGAAAAAGAGTAATAAACAAATATACCAACCTAGGATCTGTATTAGTGAACTGCACACGACCTCCCACCTTGTTCCCCTCAGCCCAATACAACATACTTAATAAAGATTGTTCATACTCTCCATAATTCAACAAGCCCCACCCTTCAACGCTTCTTCTTATCTCCATCATTAATTCCTGGTTTTTCTTGCTTTTACTTTCTCTTCTTACTTTCACCGACAATTCCCTTATTGTCTCCATCCATTTACTCCTGTCTGTATAGTACAAGTGGTTTGTATTAGGCAAATCTCTAAACCACTCACTTAAGGTGCTCTTCGCAACCAACAATCTTTTCCTTATTTCACTGTACGTCGCACCTTTTTTTCTCATACACAAAGCGCTCTCTCTTATTTCCGTGGGCCACTTTCTTTGCTTTACCATATCCGAAACCTCTTCATCGTCCCACTAGTCCAGTGTATACCTAATATAACCCGAAGTCAACAATCTATACTTTCTCTTCCAGGGGAAACTTCTCCGTCATCCACCGTCCTGCTTTATCCAGCCACGTATCCGCCGGCTGTTCCTTTAGCAAATACTTGCCCATCTCTGTCTCCACCTCTTTTTCCGCTTGCTTAGAAAGCGGCATCAAAATTCTCCCCACCGTCACCACCGGCGTTTCTATTGTCAATATCCTCGCTCCCCACTTCTCTGTAATCCACCACCTGGTCAGTACTTCCCACACATACAACTGCCCAGCCACCCGCACCCCCCGGGTCGTGATCGAAAATTCCGCCTCTACCGGAGGAATAGTCGACCATACATAATATGCAAACACCAGCGAAGCCACCACTGCAATCAGCATCCATTCGCCTGCCAAAAGCAGAATTATCCCCACCAGGATCGCAATCACCATCGGTACCGTTAAAAACTGGCTCCCTCTGGGCTTAAACGGCCTGGCCGGCGCCTTCCACACCACCAACGTTTTTTCCTGCTCCACTTGTACCGGTGGTACCATACCTCCAATATATCACAAAATACTGGCGGAGGAGGTGGGATTCGAACCCACGTGTCCCTTTCGGGACAGAAGTTTAGCAAACTTCCCGAATAGGCCTCTATCGGACTCCTCCAGGCGTTTTGGTAATCACGGATTATGGGTTCCCACCACCCACAAATACCCCAAAACCTCGCTTTGATTATACAACCATACCTTTTTGTTTTCCCTATTCATCACGGCTTTTGGAGTAAACATCAGATCCCCCAGTAGTTCCCTTCTAGCCTCCATACTCGTACTCCGCTTAAGGCTAACAAAACCCGAAGTTCCAGTCAAGAGTTAGTGATATAATTCACTCACTGGAAGGGTCGCATAGTGGCCTAGTGCGGAGGTCTTGAAAACCTCTGTCTCGCCTTAGCGGGACCGTGGGTTCGAATCCCACCCCTTCCGCTTAACCTATGAAAAAATATTTAGTCATAGTTACATTTTTACTGGCGATTACTGTAGGGGGGTTTGTCTTCTACAAATCCTTTCAAACTAAAGAATTATCCTCTGGTAATTCAAAACCGATACCGTTCAGTCTGGTAATCTTTGAGAAAAACGAGGGGTGGGGACCCTGTCCCCCGGGTGGAGGCCCTTGTTCTCAAAGCACCAAACTTTATGGTTCAGGAAGGTTGGTATTTGAAGGTAATGAAAATGGCGAAAAGAACTTAAGCAAGAATTTAGTAGATCAAGTAATAGGCCAAATAAAGCAATCTGGAATAATGGATAACAGCTGTGAAGCACCAATCGTATTAGATTATTCTGCCATATACAAAGTAAATCTTGACGGACAAGAAAAAACCATCAGATTTCCAGGTTGCGAGAACGAAATAAAGAAAATTGAGAGCCTATTCTTAGAAAACTAGGTTTCTTGTTAAAATGCTCGAAACCCATCCCTTCCCGGCTTTTGTCCCTCCCCTCACCAAGTATCTTATCTTAGGCAGTTTTGTCGGCAAACCCGCCCCCGGGTACGACTGGTTCTACAACTCCCCCAGAAACCAATTCTGGTCTATTCTTGAGGCTGTTTACCATCTCAAATTGAACAGTAAAAAATCCCAACAGCAATTATTTACCCGGCTAAGTTTCGCCGTCACTGACATTATTTACTGCTGTGACAGAAGCGCCGGCAACAACCTCGATACCAACCTTATAGATATCGTCTACAACACCCGGGTAATCAGAAATATTCTGTCCCAAAACAATATTCACAAAATTTACTTCACCAGCCGCTTTGTTGCCGATAAGTTCCACGCGCACTTCGGCCGCTTGCTCACCCGATTCCCGCATATCCGACTCATCACTCTCCCCTCCCCCTCCCCTCGCTACGCCCAAATAGCCAAAGAAGAAAAAATCCTCCTCTACTCCCGTCTCCTCCCCCGATTACAGTAATTTCACCTGGCCAACACCAATCCCCACACACTTTTCACTCCCGCCTGCTTTAACACCTTGGCGCATTCCGAAAGCGTCGCTCCCGTCGTCCACACATCATCCACCAACAGCACATTCTTAGTTAATTGAAATTTGGAATTTTGAATTTGATTTGAATTTTTATGTTTGAATTTTGAATTTACGACAAACGCTCCCTTCATCGCCTCCAGCCTTTTTTCGCGCGTCCTCCCTACTTGCTTCCCCGTATCCCTAATCCGTTTCAACAACCCCGTCTCTACCTCTAACCGCAGGTCAAATATCTCAAATCTCTTACTCAATTGCCTCGCAATTACCTCCGCCTGGTTAAACCCCCTCTCCCTCAATCTCCTCGGGTGCAAGGGCACCCCAACCACAACCGGTCGTGTCCCCAAAAACTCCCTCAACTTCGCAAACTCTGGCCTATCTAGGAACGACAAACCGTCTACTAACAACTCTCCTAAATAATCATAATAATATCTGTACTTCGCCTCACTGATCAGCTTCCGGGCTATCCCTTCATGCGCCCAAAAGCAACTCAACCCCTCCATACTCCAGGGCTTTTGGCAATACTTGTGTTTTTCCCCGTACCGGCTCGGCCGTCCGCACACTGGGCAGATCTGCTCCTCTTCCCACATCCCCACCTCACACTCCCGGCACACATACTTTCCCCACCTCCCGCACCCTACACATTTCTTAGGAAAGAGTAAGTCTAACAAGTCCACTTTTTCAATATACCCCCCGAACCAGGAGCGTTAAATGAGCACGAGCAAAATACTCTACCTGGCGAGGACCGGCATATCTCCCCGCAGCATCTTTATTTTACGAAGTGCGAATAGCGAGTGTGAGGGCGTGCTTTTCTTCGTCCATTCTTTTCGCACGAGCAAAAGAATGGACAAATAGAAAAAACAAACTGGTAATTACCAGTAAACCACAAACAGCGAGGCAGGGTTGCCTCAGCCAGAAACTAGACATTTCTGCGCTAAATTGGTATAATCCAGGCATATCTTGGGGATGCCGGGTATCGATGGATTGGCACTTTAAAATTCGGCAAGCCGAGTTCGAATCATACTCGCTAAACAGATTCAAACTTTAAGTGTCAAAAATAAACTGACACAGGTGGCTGACTATCTTTTCGGTAGTCCCACTCCCAATCGCGGCTTTGCGCTAGCTTACGCTTAAGCAGCCGTGACTGGCGTCTTAAATTTGTTTCCTCGACTGCATTTTTAAGGCGGATACCAATCGAGGTGCACTGCAAAAGTCACGCGGTTAGACTCGCTGCAGCCAAGACCACTAACCGCAAAAAAATAAAGCTTGTAAACCGAGTTTTCAAACCATTTCAGACGGGGGTTCAACTCCCCCCATCTCCACCAATCAAAAATCTGGCTATTTGCCAGATTTTTTGTTGGTAGGATGTATAAATGTATAATTGGCTTATGTCTGACCTACCCATCCCAAATGAAGTAAAAGCCGACGAATCAGGAAACAATAAGGGGAAAGAATTTGACACAGCCGCACAAATAGGGCGAATGGCCTTAAAAGTTGCCAGAGAAAGAACGGAAAACAGGTACTCAATGCCCTACTTGGACCCACAACGCTTCCCAAGAGAAGCCATTGAAGCCATAAGGACCAAGTCGGGAGACGCTCCTATCACAGATGAGGACGTAACTAGTGCAAGAAGAGGAGCTGTCGCACTCGCTATCGAAGCCGCAGCTCAAATAATAGAAGCGCAAGCTCCCAGAGGTCTTGGAGTTAATGAAGAATTAAGCAGTCTCGAACAAGTTTTTACTCTCGTTCAAAGAGGTAATGGCTTACTAATCCAGGTCGAAGCTCAAGACCCACAAGCAATCATCCAATCATCAAGAGAAGCCTTAGCTCGAAGGCAAAAAGTATCTCCTGACCAAGTTAAGAAGACTGACGATGAATTAAAAAGGTGGGCAGAAGACAATTTCCAGAGAGCTGGACAAAGAATCAGAAGAAGTGTCCAGGCTGTGCAGGCATACCTTGGCCGGTAGTATCGTCTACTCATATATTGGTTCATAAACTAAGATGTGTATCCGCTACAAAACCCAAATTGGAATTTAGTCTTATTTCTTGCCTCTCCAGGTCTCCCATCAATATCGATGACCAATGCCAAATATATTCCTGTATTTGGTTCCAATGATTCTTCACCATCTCCACCAACTACATTCCTTTCTCTTTCCATTCCTTTCTCTTTATCTCCTCCCTCTTCTCATACTTCCTCTTCCCCCTCGCCAGGGCTATTTCCACTTTCACCAGGTCACTTTTTGTGTACATTGCCGTCGGTACCAGACTCCTCCGCGACTGCTTCATTTTCGACGTCAGAGCCACAATTTCCCGCTGATGCAAAAGTAGCTTCCTGGGCCGCATCGGATCATAATTTGTATTATCCGCATATTTATACGGGAAAATCTTCAGGTTATAGACCCATGCTTCCTTTTGACTTTTGAATTTTGCGTTTTGAATTTTTATATGTGATCCCCCCAAATCCACCTGCCCCAGCTTTGCTGATTTCACCTCCGGCCCGCGTAGTTCTATCCCCGCCTCCACCCGTTCCCCAACCTCATAATCAAACCTCGCTTTTCTGTTTATCACTTTCACAATTCCGCCTCCCACACTTTGCTCCCCCCAATCCAGTAAATTTTCTTCCCCCCTTCATCCGCCACCATATCTTCCGCTCCTGCCAGCTCTCCCCCTGTCATCTGCCCCTCGTACTCCCCGTTTTTCTTCAGTTGCACTACTCGTCCGTTTGCCCTGTCCAAAATGTACAATTTCTCCGCCTCCGCACTGGTATAGATTCTCGCTCCTTCTCCCAACTCCTTATCCAGCCCGCTTACTCCCCAGCTCTCCCTCTCCCCCAGCGCAAATTTCATAATTTCTACTTTGTCGGTCTTAACCACCCATATGCTTCCGTCTATCGCCATATTTTGCCCCCCGCCTGCCTCTTTCGTCCACTCCCGTTTCTCGCCGAACCCCGCATCTCCCCCGGGATACTTCCAGATCTTTCCCGTACTCTCCAATAAATAAATGTTTCCCCCGAACAATTGCATATCCTTTATCTCGCCCCACTCCTTATCTTTCTCAACCACGACTGAACATTGAACATTAATCATTGAACATTGTATTACCCCCTTATCCGACAGTATTGCCAGTTTCTCCCCCTCCGCGGCTATTGTTTGCGGCTTACCCAAGCTTTCCTCGCCGGCTGCGATCTTTACTGCCCCCGTCCCGGAATTCACCTCAACCAATCGCCCTCCCTGGCTGTCTGTCACCCAAAGTTTATTTCCCACTTTTACCATCGCTGTCCCCCGCATTCCTTCCCGTACCAGTCCCAGATCTACCACCTCCCTCGCTTGTATCTTTTTTACTCCTGAGGCTGCCCCCAATACTTCACCCCAGGTTTGTTTCACCTGTTCTATCCGGGCGTCTTTTACTTTCTTTTCCTCCAGCACTTTCAAATCTCCTTCCACTTTGGCCAGAAGCTGTCGGCTTCTGGTCGGGTTCATCCCGATCAATGAGCGCGCTTCTTCGTATTCCTGCACCACCTTCTCGACAAGCACCCTCTCCTCACTCAATTTCACCTCCGTTCGCCGCTTCTGTATCTTTCCCGCACCCACCAAAAGTAAGGCCGCCACCAAAAACCCCACCCCGGCATATCTGGTTCTTTTTCTTGCTGCCGCTTTATCCTGATACGCCACGTATACCACTCCCGGCTTAGATAACTTTAGTCTTCCCCACACACTCCCCCACACCCGCCCCGCTTTTCCTCTTATCCTCTGCCCTAAATTTATCCCCGACGTCACTCCAGAGTCTGGCAAAGTCTTCGGCTCTCCTAATATCTGAGATCTAATATCTGAAATCTTAATTATGGTGCCCACCTCTCCTCCCCCCTTCTCACTCCCGTGCTCTACCGCCAGTAATGTCTCCACGGCCGTCTCCATTTCCCCGTTCAACCCCGCCACCACCATCCGCATTGTTCCAAAGGGCACGCTCGTCCAAAACCTCCCGTTTCCCATCACTATTACTTCCCCCTCCACCGCCCTCCCGCTAAAACTTTGAATTTTGAATTTTGCTCGCGAAGCGCTGGCTTCGCCAGTATTTTGAATTTTGGGGTCAATAAGCCACCCCTCCCTCTCCCCCGCTTTAACCCACACTCCCATCCCTTCCCCCGCCACTACATAGACTACTCCTTCTTTAATTACCACACCTCCCGCTTCCACACCTTCAAATTCCTCCACTACGGTTTCCACCGCCCTCTTCAAGGCCGACAAAGCCGTCTCTCCTGACCCATAATACATTTCATGTACTCGTCCTAGAATTTCCCTCCCCGTCTCCACCAGCTTCAGTTGCTCCGCCTCCTCTCTGCAAATACCCATTACCGCAATCAGCCGTCCTCTGTCTCCGGTCGTCTCACCCTGTTCTTCCGTACCCCCGTTGTCAGCCGCCGCAGCAGGCGAAAAGTCATGTACCTGCCCCCACTGCCGACCGTCCATCCTCCCCACGATTTTCCCGACTTTTACCTCCATTCCAGCTTCAAGAATACCACAGACTGCCTAAGCTACAACACCACCAATGCCGCAACTGTCAGTACTACAGTCGCCAGCAGGTGAACCCGCACCAAAAGCTTCACCAGACTATTCGCCTCCGATTCCACTGACTCAGTCATCACCCCCGCCTGCTTCACCATCACCGCGGCAAACACCATATATAACACCATCCCCGTTACTATAAACCACTTCACCACCCCCCAGAGAGTAATTCCCCGCAAAAACTCCCAAGCCGGTCCTAAATTGTTCATTCCCCTCTTTCCCTCCTTTTCTCCAGCTCTTCCGCCAGCTCCGAAACTATCGCCACCACTTTATCCGGGTACGGCACTTTCAACGCTTCTACATTCGGATTTTCCGCCGCCGTCGATACCGTCACATCCCCGTAGTGAAACATCAGTCTTGCCAACCCCCCCGTCGTCATCGACGGCTCTTCAATGTGATTCAGGTTTACATGCGTCACTACCCGGTACAGCAGATTGATAAAATCAATATCTACCAGTCTCTCGTTAGTCACGATAAACACCGAGTAATACCAATTCAAAAATTTTTCCAGCCCAAATCCCAACACTCCCAAATACCATATCAGCCTCCCCATAAATACAAATTTTGCCGGTACCGGCTCAAATATCCCGATCACCACCAGCAACCCCGGTAATATCAGCCCCAATATTACCAATAGTATCCACCCCGAGTTGGTGACAGGATGTGCTCGCAGCAAAAGCACTACCTCCTCATCCATCTGTTCATTAATAAACTTCTTTCCCGGCCTCACGCTGTAAGCTCCCCACAACGCTTTCCTTGGCATTTCTCCTGCTTTGCGCAGTATCTCGGATATCAATTCCCGCGGCACATTTTGCCCGGAACCGTCACGCCCTCCTCCTTGCCCCTCCGCAGCCTTGGCCAAGGGGGGTTTCTCTTCTGTATCTTGGACCGGGGGAGTATCATCTCCGCCCGCCACATAAATGTCCGGCATACCTCGTTTTATTTACTTAGGTTACTTAGGTTAATTAGGTCAATTTTATATTACTTCTTCTCAATATTAAACAAACCCGATTTCAGCGACAAAGCTCCCGGCGCCCTCAGGTTAAACGCCCGCTCAAAATTCGCCCCTGATATAGTCACCGTCCCCCGGTTGGTTGTCAGGATTACTTTATCCGTCACCCCCGAACTGCTGTGTTCCACCCGGACTCCGGTGACACTGCTCACCGCCCCGCCGTATTTGTTTGCTTCCTCTGCCAGCTTTTGTCTGGACCATGGGTTATCACTCCCTCCCCAGCAGCTTCTCACGTCCTCCGGAAATATGCCGCTGGTATCTCCGCCGTTGGCTACCACAATCGCCGCATTTACCACATCCGCAAATTCCTCCACCTTCAGCCAGGGGTGATTCCGCCCGCAAGTCTTACCCCCCCGCGATTTATACCATCCCTTATAAAACCAGGGGCTTCCGCCTTTGGCTTCCCATGCCCCCTCTGCCCATCTGGTCCAATCGGACGTGGTGTCCCAAAATCCCGGCGTACTGTGGCCCAGACTGCTGTAGCTTTTTTGATGCCCCCCTGAAGTACTGGCATACCAGGTGTTCACTACTTCTCCCGACGCTTTCCCGACTACAATCTCCCCTTCCGTGTCCCGCACTGCATCCCCCCACCGTCCCGGGCTGTCCGCCTTGCTGTTTCTGTACACTTGGCATGCCTCAGTTACGCAAATGCTTCCCGACGCGTTTTGGTTATTTATTCTCCAGCTGGTATATGCCAAAGCATAACTCCGCGCCGCTACCGCCTGCGCTTTCAACGCTTCGTAACCCCCCTGGTCTGCCCAAACCGTCGGCATCTCCGCAATCCCCCGCAAATACCTGCCTTCAAACGCCAGCGTTCCCGCCGAAGTTTTTATTACCGGCGGTACATTCACCTTCCTTATTTCTACGTTTCCGTAATAAGCCTCCAGTATTTGCCGGTAGTTTTGCCCGGATTTCGCCCGCCCGAACGCCCCGTACTGGCTCATCCCCTTGAAATGGGGTGCCCCGAAAGAAAATACGGCAAAAGCCGGCGAAAATCCCGGATTATAATCCGGCCGCGCCGCCGGGTCATCCGCCAGTGGCACGTCCCCGACAGAGGTCGCATACGTCCCGGTTTTTTCTGAAATTAGCGCTTGTTGCCTGGCTGTCAAGGCAGATATCTTGCCTCCCAGATCCGCCTCATAACGGCTCGCTTTCTCTACCTCCTGTGCCAGAAATTCCGCCTGCTTATCCACCCTCACTTTCAAACCCGCTAAATTATTCTTTTGAGCACTGAGGGCTGAAGACTGAGCACTGAGATCCTTAATCTCTCTCCCCACCTCCGTGATTTCTTCCTGGTCCATCCGGGCTAGTTTTTCCCGGTAAGCCAGATCCCGGAAAAACTCCCCTGCGCTTTCGCTGGAAAAAAGCATCAGAAGCACCCCCTGGTCGCTTTTCCTCACGTAATCCATTCTCACTTTCGCAGACAGCAGCTCCCGTTTTACTCCCACCCTTACTTCCCTTTCAAACACCTCATCACTCAATTTATCCAGTTGGCCGTCCAGGGAACTTATTTGGGATTTTAGATTTGAGATTTGAGATTTGAAATTTGCCAGCTGTTGCTGGTTCGTCGCATTGGCTTTTGTAATCGCCTCCAGTATCCCGTTATACTTCCCTATACACTGCTGGATCTTTACCGTATCCGTCAAACTCCCCGGGTTATCGCACTCCTCCGCCCGCACTCGCCCCGCCACCCCCCACAGCACCATCCCGACAGCTGCAAATATCAACGCCTTCTTAAGCACAATTCTATTATACCTTCCCATTGACATTCCCTTTGAATTCGACTATCATCGAAAATAGACCAATTTTCCATGAAAAAAATCGAATTCGTTTGGCGTCATCTTCTGAACGAACGCCTCACCCACCACCAAAATAGCTTTCGCCAGCAAGACCTGGCCCATCTCCTCGGGCTTTCTTCGTCCACCGTCAACCTCGCTCTTCGCCCCCTGCGCGCCACCGGGGCCGTCAGGATTTCCAAACGCGGTTTTGAAATCGCTGACCTCGAAAAAATCCTTTTTCACTGGGCCAACCACCACCAACTTGTTCCCCAACTCCATCTCCACCTCCCCCTCCCCCCCCAGGAAATTGAAGGCCAACTCCCAGATGGCTCCGTTACCACCGCCTACTCTGCCGTCAGGGAAATTTTCACCGAGCCTCCGGCTGACTACGACAAAGTTTACTGCTACCACCCCCAACCGGAAATAGTTATTGCCCGCTTTCAAACTCTCACTACCCCCGCCCCCCCCAACCTCTTTGTTCTCTCCTCCGACCCTCTCCTTGCCGGCTACGGTCCCCAGATTACTCTCGGCCATCTGTTCGTTGATCTTTGGAATCTTCCCGACTGGTACGCCAAGGATTTTGTTCATTTTATCAAAGTCAAAATCGATGAACTACTATCGTAACCACGTCACCCAAACCAGCTGGAAACAACTCCAGAACTTGGCCCAAAACTATCTTTTTATCCTCATCGGTGGTTGGGCCGTCTGGCTTTACACTAACCAGCTCAAGTCCAAAGACATCGACATCATTGTAGAATTTGACCAACTCGAAAAACTAAAGGTTAATTTCCCTCTCTCCAAAAACGACCGCCTCAAAAAATACGAGATCGTCCAAGCCGAAGTCCAAATCGACATTTACGTCCCCCACTATTCCCAACTCGGTCTCCCTATCCCCACTATTACCTCCCACACCACTCTTCTCGAAGGCTTCCGTGTCCCCACTCCCGAAATCCTTCTCCTTTTAAAACAAACCGCCCACACCCATCGCTCCGGCACCCCCAAGGGTCGCAAAGATTTATTAGATATCACGAGCCTTCTTTGTCTCCCCCAATTTAACTGGCCCGATTATTCAAAACTCGCCTCCCCCGACCAAAAACAACACCTGGCTCAAATCATCCGCTCCCAGACCTCCCTCCCCGAACTCAATCTCAACCCCCATCAATTCTCCCGCCTCAAAAAAATCTGCCTCTCCCACTTATGCTAAACTTAAAACCAATGCGGTTCAAAAACATTCTGCTCATCACACTTCTAGCGCTAACTCTCGGGTCAATCTCTATCCCTTCAATTACTCTCGCCTTTCCCCCCGACGATGCTTTTTGTACTACGGGTGATCCCCTATCCGGTATCCAAACCGCACTTGGCTGCCTTAGCATTGACACCAAAACCCTGGTCAGCAGCCTTCTCAAATGGGCAGCTGGTATCGGCGCTGGGATCGCTTTTCTCATCATCGTTTACGGCGGTTTTCAGATAGCCACAGCCGCCGGTGACCCCAAACGGGTCAAAGGCGGCCAGGAACTAATCGCCACCGCCCTGGGTGCCCTGGCTCTAATTGTTCTGGCCGTCGTCGCCCTCAACTTTGTCGGTGTCACAATTCTCGACCTATCCGGTCTTGGCTTCAATGTCTAACTTACTTGCCCAGATCGACATTCCCGGTATTTCCACTCAGTTCACTGATGCTAACACCCTCGTCGGTACAGTTACCTCCCGCTTCCTTCTTTTTGCCATCGGCCTGTCCGGGTTCTACTTTCTCCTCCGCTTCATTCTCGCCGCCTTCACCTATCTGACCAGCCTTGGCGATGCCGCCAAAATCCAGGCTGCCCAAAAACAGATGCTCAATGGCTTTATCGGCTTGCTGATTGTTCTCTCCGCTTACTTCTTCGCCCAAATTATCAGTTATGTCTTCGGTATTAACTTCCTTTGAAACCGCTATGAAAAATCCCCTTCTTGCCTTTTCTATCCCCGACACTTTCTTCAACTCCTCCCCCAACGCCCAAACTATCGGTACCAGCCTTGGCTCTTTTGTTTCCAATCTCCTCCCCAATGTTCTGGTTGTCGCCGGTGTCATTTTCTTCCTGTTCACCATTTATTACGGCTTCAATATGATCATCGGCGCCGGACGTCACAAAAGCCCCCAGGAAATTGCCAAAGACAAGTCTCTTTTTTCCGCTACTCTCGTCGGCTTCTTGTTAGTCGTCGTTTCTTATTTTATACTGCAGATATTAAGCTACGTCACCGGCGTTAACTTTATCAATCCCAACGTCAGCTAAAACAACATGCTCGGAATTTTCGGCGACATCACCAGTCCCTTTGCCAATCTCGCCCCCGGCAAGTATACCGGTACTACCGGCGAAGGTCTCATTCTTCTTCTTACTAACTTTATCAAACTCATCATCGTGGCAGCTGGAGTCTACGCCTTTTTCAATCTTCTCATGGGCGGCTGGGGCTTCATCTCTGCCGGCAGTGACCCCAAAAACATTACCAAGGCCTGGGAAAAAATCTGGCAGTCCGTTTTAGGTCTCGTCATTGTCGCCGGTTCATTTGTCTTAGCTGTTATTATCGGCTACTTAATTTACGGCAGTGTGAACGCCGATATTCTTATTCGTCCTCTGATTTTTGGACCATGACGACCGGCAAACTACTAGCTTTGGATATTGGCCACTTTGAGGGTCTCGGCCCACTGGGTAATATCGCCATCTTCGCCGACCCCTCTGTCACTGCCGCCGAGCGTCTCGTTGGTCTCATCTCCAGTATCCTCGCCCTGATGACTATCGCCGCCGGTATTTATTTCCTCTTCCGCATTATCAACACCAGCTTCAAATGGATCACCGGCGGTCACGACAAACAAGCGATCCAGGATGCCCAAAAACAGCTCTCCAACGCCATCCTGGGCCTGCTAATCGTCGTTCTTTCTTATACCCTGGTCGGCATCGTCGGCCTCTTCCTCGGCTTTGATATACTCAACCTCGGCCAACTTATTATTGATATTGGTGGCTAATCGTCTTATGTCCTTCACTCCTCTCTACTTAGGCCCGATCACCAACCCCGCCCTTAATTCCAAAGTCGGCAATGTCGACGTCCAAAATTCCACCTCCACTCTGCAAATGTTTCTTCAAAACCTTATCAACATCTCTTTTGGCATCGCCGGTATTTACTTCTTTTACATGCTCCTTCGCGGCGGTTATGATTACATCACCTCCGGTGGTGACAAAGAAATGGTGCAAAAAGCCCAACGCCGCCTCACCAATGCCTTTATCGGCATCATCATCACTTTCTCCGTCTTCGCCCTTCTGTTTATTATCGAAGCTGTGTTCGGCATCTCCATTAGAACTTTTAACATCCCCCAGCCATAAATTTTATGCAGCTCCT
>Ga0209542_10003906_pt1 | contig 31342 bp, 37 predicted proteins | sample RifCSPhighO2_01_FD_184028 | JGI IMG/M metagenome (GOLD analysis project Ga0209542, IMG submission 184028) | Soil microbial communities from Rifle, Colorado - Rifle CSP2_plank highO2_0.1 (SPAdes) (version 2) | ecosystem: Environmental > Terrestrial > Deep subsurface > Rock core/Sediment ... | reverse complement strand
CGCCAGTCGGGAGTGCTTACATCGAAGCCGTGAAGATGTTCGTCAGAACGCCCGGGCCCACGCTTGCGGACAGGGCCACTGCAACGCCGACAACGACGGACATGACCGATTGCTTCACAACGCCAATCGCAAGACCGGTACCGAGTGCGCCCAACGCAAAAACTTTACCCAGGGAACCCGTCATCCAGCCATCAAGGCTGGTAACGATTTCGGCGAAGGTCGAATCAGAGCCGGCTACAGCGTCCAGACCCATAGCAATGGCAAGCACGCCGACCGCGATCAGTGCCTGCTTATGACTGGTAGCCTGGCCGACTGGGGCAGAAGTGGCGATCATGTCGTGGGATGCGATTTGTGTGTTCATTGGAGCTCCAGGTTGTGTGTATCAGTTCAGATTGATGTCATTTGTGGTTGGGATTTCCGCTTGCGCCTGAGGGGCGTAAGCGGGAACGGTGTCTGCTGGTTGATCTGTAGGAATCGTTGCCTTCACGGGAGCAACGGATTGAAGTTCTCGATGAGGCACAACCATTCCACCTCCTTCGAATTCCGTTTTGCCAAAGGACCAAGTGCGTGGTTGTACTTCCGTGAATAAGTAAGATGGAAAGTGAAGGTCATCTTTACTGTCCACCCATGGAGCGATCCAGATACGCATCACTTGTGATGGGACACGTACTGGTCGAGCTAAATCGGCAACTTTGGGCCCTGGCGTACCGTTTGAAACCTTTGCGTTACGCTCAGAGCTCGCAGTCTTTCCCACGTTGTTACCGTATTTAACGTTCGGTACTTTGGAACCGATCGGCATGTCGCTATCGGTCAACGGAGGCATTTGGTTTGTCGATTTGTAAACAGCCATGGGGGACTTGCAAATAATCCCTTGCGGCATGCCTGGACATGAAAACTCATCATCACCGGCCGGGTTAAACCACGATGAGCACCCCGACAGAAATGCTATCGGCAATAGCAGCATTAAGCCGGCCGGAAACTTAAATTTGGAGACATTATTCATTTCAGTTCGATCCCCTTTACCAGGACGATTGTTGCTTTACGACCGGCGTCGACTTCTACAACAGGAGTCATTTCGCGGGCCATTTCGAGATAAAACTTTGCTACTTCATTTGCTGCTGTCGAGAAACCTTTCGCGACACCCGTCTGGGCAATACTTGATGCGTCAGCGGTTTGGGTTGTAATGGTATTTCCAGGGTTAAGGTTAAGCTGCGGAACTTGTTGCGGCGTCAAGGCTTGAGCTAAACCAGAAAGTCCACCTGCAACAATTGTTTTCGCAATCATCTGACCTTGCTTCGAGACTAAGCGGCCACGCATACCAACCCGGCCATCTTCGCCGACGATATAGCCTTCCATCTTCCCTTCAATGACCTTGCCCGTCTTAGTGACGCAGGAAAGGGTTTCGGTTCTGAGCATTGCCCGTTCGCTGGAGAGAACCCCATAACCGGAGGCAAGCGCGAAACATTCTTTCAGGTCAACTTTGAAGTTGTTCGGTAGCATTGCTTCGGTTTTGATTCGAAGTGTTGTTGGAACAGGATTCTTCTGAGTGGTTGCACTAGTTGGCGCATCCATACCGTTAAGCAGAATCCCTTCGAAGAATGCGCCGGCTGTAATGTACGCGGCTGGCTTCTCATCTTTCTTTGGCTGCTCGCGTTTTTTATTGAGATTATTTCCCGTGATACGCAGCGCTGGTGTTTCCTGCTTGGGAACTTCTGCATGATCATTCCCCCCAGATTCATAACCAGGCAGCGGCGAGCTAACATCAGGTAATTGAGGTTTGCCACGTTTTAGCTCTTCGACCTGGAGCTGCAAAAGCTTAACCTCGGACAAGAGATCCTGCCCTACGCCACTCTCCGTATTTTTTTTGTCCTTTTCTTGATCCAGCCTTTCTAGAGCGGCCTTACGCGCAGCAGTCTCTTGCTCCAGTTGCGCTTTAAGAACCTTGATTTCTTTCTTACCGCTTTCTATTCCTGCGGATAGTTCTTCCGGCGTATTGTTGTTGCCTTTCGGCAGCAGAAGGTTGGTTTCGCTAGGTGGTACAACCTGTTTCTGGTTGCGAGGCTTTTCGCCCCCGAGCAGAATCGAACCGACCAAGATCAAGAAGGCGAACAGGCCGCCAATCGCAATAGCAGTACGAACCCCAGGGGAAAGGTCGAGCCATTTGTCCTTGAAGTATGCTTTTGTAGACATTAATTCAACTCCGTGGCGGACTTATCGGAGACGATGAACACACTCGTCCTGGTGCCTTTACGCAGAGTTGAGGTCGGGAAGAACGATACAGCCCTTACGCCATCGGTATAAAAGGTACCCTCGTCGAGCTCCTCATCAGCATCAGTGGTACCTTCCAGGGTGTAGCGGTAAATATCGTAATTTGGCCCGGAGTACCGAACTTTTGGATACGCGATTACTGAGCCAATGCTGGCCACTGAAGCCGGCAAGTTGCCCTCGCTAAAGCCTTCAGGAGTTTTACCGAGTGCTGCCTCACGAAGTACATAGCGGAGTTGATCGGTATATACGTTGCTTTCCGGCGCATGGTCGGCTTCGCCCTTGCCGTTAGTGCCAGCCGCTGCTTTGTCTAGTTGCAAAACAATGGTCTGGGGGGCGATGTCTTTTGGAACTAACGTTAAAGAAATGACCGGGTCATTGGGCTCTGAGCCAGTGACATATATCACAACTGGTTTCTCAGGGTTCTTCATAGTCACATAAAGCGATTGACCAACGGGACTGATATCCGCGTCTTGCTTTTGCTGATCGATGGACTGGGGCTCGGCAAACGGTGTGGAGATACGGTTAGGCAGGAGATATGAAACGTAAACAATTTCATTTCGATCCGAACTGACACGAATAACGTTAGTTTTTTGCTCTTCGCGTATACCAGGCAATACGCCAAGTCCTGGAAGCGGCTGGGCTTCAACTGGTTTCGAACGCTTATCTGCCGTTGGCTTTGGCGTTGGAACGGGGGGTAAATTGACGGCGAACGACGGCGTTGCGATCAGTGCAATTAAAATAAGAGCAAGCCGTTTCATTAGTTCGCCTCCTTAGTAGTGGTTTCTACAGGTTTTGGTGGATGAGCTTGGAGCCACTTGAGAGTTCGTGCCGTATTGCCTTCATATGTGTCGAAAGCGGTAATGACTGGCCGGCCATGGCGAATCTTAATGACGTACTCAACTGTCACCGGTTCCTTTTGTGGTTTGCCAGTTGCACTAAGGGTCGTCATTACTCCTTTAACAAAAATCTTCGATGTATCCTTTTCGTAGACTACGCCGTTAGAAGAAAATGAAACGGAGCCAGCATTTGTTACGAAGACTGGATCTTTCGCTAGAACCATCATTTTTTGTCGAACAGCTGGGTAGATCACTGGATCTACGAAGGCGCTTACACTGTCAGCAACAAACTGAACATTCTTGGGGGTGACGTTACCCATCAATAACGCAGCATAAAGACCGAATGACTTGAGATATTCTTCATCGGCGGCGCTCCAACCAATCTTGACCTCTGTTGTAAGAGTTGGCGGAATGAGCCGTGTAGTTTCATGTATCGAAAACTGATTGATGGAAAATAGCAGGACAGCAGCCGCCAACATCATGTTGGAAACCGCGTTCATCTTTCCGAAGGTTTTAAGTCCTTCCATCGAGCCAAGCATTTTCTTTAAATTCATTTTTTACCCTGCTGGAGCATTGGATACACAACGCGTAGGCATACGGCCAACCGATGGAATCAGTAAAAAAAGTCTCTGGTCGAAGAGTCTTTGTAGTGTTTGTTCAAAGGCATGATCCCGGCCCAGTAGCAGAGGTGGATCAAAATTCCGTCAAGCGAGCCACTTTTGAATCGCTTGAAACGGCGAACGGCGTACCATCCTCCGACCATTGAAAGTATGGTGGCCCACCCGCCCAGGGCAATGCCGCTGCCGAGGCAGCCGATGAACACTGCGGCTTCGTCAATCTCCCAAAACAGGAGTTGCATCTGCGAGTCAACGTACCTTGGGATTTCGATCTCCTGCATGACTAGTTCCCTTCGCGCTTGAGAATATCGATCACGACGCGACGGTTTAGGGCGCCATCGCCGGCGACGGCGGGTTCGCGTTTGCCGTGGCCTTCCAGTTTGATGTTCTTTTTGCTCACCCCTTGGCGTATCAGGTGCCGGGCTACTTCGATCGCCCTGTTTTCAGATAGGCGTTGGTTGTATTCAGCACTACCAACTTCATCTGCATGGCCAACCAGGCGCACGGTGCTGCCGGACCGCAGCGCTTCGCCAAGTACTGCCGTCAGTGGTTCCCACTCAGTAGGCGTCGACTTGTTGAAGGGGAAATACAGCGTGACAAGCGTGTGGCGGGCATCTTCTTCCGCCTGCGCATCTATCGCGTCTAAACGCGCTTCTTCAGATGGCATAAGTGCCCGCTTCCCAGGGGGGAAACGCACGATCCAGATGGGCGGTTTGTTCTTTACGTGCGTTTCCCGGGTTGGCTCGGCCAGTACGTGTGCTTCATGCGCAGGCTCAATTGCCACGCCGACGTTCTCAGGGATTACCACTTGGTGAACATCGACTGCATGAGCGTTGCTCACCCCTAGAGCAAGCGACACAAGAAGAAAGGCTGATCGGTTGGGCATCGTTTAATACTCATAGGCTTGTTCTGGGTCGGTAACACGTACCGATAATACAAATATATGCCTTTCTGTTGCAAGAGTGACATGTGCCGCATAAAATATAGCGACGTGTTAAGTATTGCAAACGAATTCTAGGCGCTGACTACCTTATCTGCGGTTGTGGTTCATCCCCCTGTACTAGGTATTCCCTCTTTGCAGAGTCGTAGGAGTCAGAAATGAGCAATCCATCAGCAACACAAGCAGCAGAAACGCCTGGCCAGAGTGCGGTCCCGGCTAACGCTGGTGTCGATCTCAGTTCGTCAACCCTCAAATTGTGGTCGTCGGTTCATCACACGGATCCCGCTTTCACAAAGGATTTTTCGTTCCCAAATGGTTTTGTAGGTACCTCGATTATTCCGATGTACCAGCTGCGGAAAGCTACCGAGGTTTTTGGTCCATTCGGCTTGGACTGGGGAGTGGAGGTTTTGAATGAGACGTATGTTCCAGGCCGCCCCTTGAGTCTCAATAATCCGGCCGCGGGTACCGAGATCTACCACAAGGTATTTATCGAGCTCTGGTATCTGCGTGATGGCAGGCGCGGCTCGGTCAAAAACTTCGGCGTCACGCAATTTCTAGGCGTCGACCAACTCGGGGTCATCATTAGTGATGAGGATCACCCCAAAAAAAGCATGACTGATGCCATCTCAAAATGCCTTTCATTTTTGGGATTCAGCGCTGACGTCTACATGGGAATGTTCCAGGACAGCAAGTACGTAGCGGCGATGAGGGAGCGTTTTGCGTCACCTCACCACGGCGTTGCAGCTAATACGGGTGCAAGTGGTGAATCAGGGGCCGGCGATCAAAGCGTCCCAACGCCTGAAGCGTCAACTTCAACGTTCTCTCCTAGGTACATGCAGTACAAAGCGCGGTTGGCAGAAACAGATGTAAAACCAATTTTGGACATGGCTGCGTGCATTGCCACGATTGAACAGGACCAGGAATTGGGCCCGATTGAAAAACAGATGTTGCTGGCTACGCCTGTTATCAAGGCGCATTCAGTCGACAAAAAGGAAAGCCCAATTTTTCTTTAACCCGTGAGCCCGAGCACCTTTTGGTGGCTCGGGCTTTTTCATGAACGTCGTTTCTCGAAAGGCCATCTTCAATGAGTTTGGAGAAGATTTACCGGGCAAAGATAGGCGGCTCCCTCGACACCCTTGCTCTTAGCGCAATAGGTGGTGGTGCGCTGCTTACCTCCCCTTTTTTCCAGAGCGTGCCGTCAGCACTGCCATTGGCTATGGGCGCAGCTGGAGGTGCTTTCATCGGGAATCGATTGTTCGATTTCTGGAAGGAGCAACTGCTTCTCGAGTCGAAGATCAATATGCGTTCGGCTACGGATCTCGTACGTCCTGACGGGATGTTGCTGGGGTACACCACCGACACTGGGAAACCCGTGTACCTGCCAGACGAGGATCTGATGAGGCATGGTTTTATCCTCGGCCAGTCGGGGGTTGGCAAAACCGTTCTTGGCAAGCTGCTTATGTTCCAGCAGATCCAACGTGGAGGAGGCCTGGCATTCATCGACGGGAAGCTGGCCGGCGACGATATTGAAACCATATACCAGTACTGCTGCTGGGCCGGGCGGGAGCAAGACTTGCTCATTCTCAACCCCGGCACCCCGAGCATGAGCAATACCTACAACCCAATTCTCCGGGGGGATCCAGACGAGGTTGCGTCACGAATTCTTTCGATCATCCCCTCCACTGAAAATAACCCGGGTGCGGATCACTACAAACAGTCTGCCAACCAAGGCATCACGACCATCGTCGCTGCATTACAAGCCGCGGGCCTTGCCTACAACTTCATCGACTTCACCATTCTGTTGATGAATCACAAGGCAATCCAGGAGCTCGAGACGCGGCTCAAAAAAACACAACCTCATAACCCTGCGACAAAAAATCTTTCGCTGTTTCTCGAACAGTACAAAACGGGGGGTAAGCCCGGTTTTGAGGACATGATCGACATCAAACGTATGAAGGAGACGTTTGGTGGTGTTGGGGGCCGGATGTATATGTTCGGCACAGGGAAATTTGGAGATGTACTGAATACGTACTCACCTGAAATTGATCTTTATGATGCCATCCGCTCCAACAAAATTATTTACGTCGCTTTGCCTACCATGGGCAAGAACGAGGCTGCTGCTAACTTCGGCAAAATGTTTCTTGGTGACTTCAGGACCGCTATCTCTTGGATTCAAGCTTTGCCTGAGTCGGAACGACCATACCCACCATTTCTTAATTTTATGGACGAGGTGGGGAGCTACGCTGTGCAATCGCTAGCTCGACCATTCGAACAAGCTCGAAGTGCTCAAATGGCTCTCTTCCCGGCTGCACAAACATTAGCAAACCTCGAGATAGTTTCTCCTGACTTTAAAGAAATGGTAATTGGTAATACCTGGACAAAGATTTTCTTCAAGATCGGTACACAGGCTACCGCTGAAGAATGTGCCAATCTGATTGGAATGAAAATTGGGATCACCAAGTCTCTTAGTGGTACCCAAAATGAAAGCAGCAGCACGCCAATTCTTAACGTTACACCAGAAGGTGGCACCGGAGCAGCCGCGGGTATTTCGGAGGGAGAACGAGAGCAAGAAGAATATAAAGTTTCGCCCGACGATCTCAAAGCCCTAGGAAAAGGTGAGTGCGTCGTTATGTATGGCGGTGACCAAATTTTCAATATACGGGTACCTATGATTACCATTGACCGGAAGTTGAAAAAAGAAATCGGGAAGGTCCGAATAAATCATTTTAGAAAGCCAGCTGTAGAAGGTGCTAACTTCTTCAAAAATAGCGACCAATATTTAGGTGGCAATAACGCGCCTGCTGGCAAAAGTAAAAAGGCACCAAAGGAGCTTCGCAATGAGTGAATTTAAACAAACTGAACACCGTTGGAACATGGGTCATGCTTTATTGATTGATGAAAAACAATCCGGAAGCCGGGCGCTAGTCCGGCAAGCACTGCATGATCAAGTGACTGCGGGCGGCGGTGCCGTCATTGTAGGTTCATCTGTTGATGAGTCGCTTTGGGCTGAAATTGCGCGCCTGGCGGACTCCGTCGGCCGTGGCAATGATCTCATTGTTTTTGACCCCGTTAGGCCGGCATACAGCCATACCTTTAATCCAGTGCTCCACCTATCGCCTGCGGCCGTTGCTGCCCAAATGTTGAATTTGGTTACGGATCATGATGCATCTGCGGTAGACGCTGAGTCCTCAATGGTTGTGGCTTTCATTGAAGGCTTGGTGGGTGCCTTGCAGGCCTTGGACCTTCCTTATTCTATCCTTGATATTGGAATGTTCGTCATGAAGCCTGAGGCTCTTCAGCGCTTGCTAGAACATGCTAGTGATCGCCTGGCTGATCATGTGGCCGTAACCGCATATGCCAAAGCCCTTGAATGTGTTCGCGATGCTGATAACGAGCTCAGTATCGCTAAACTGAAGAGCCTATTTTCAGGGCTGGCTGGTGCGATGTGCATGCTTGGCAGCGGTCGCTTAGGGGAAGTCTTCAACAGCTATGCTCCTGACCTGGTCCTTGACAAAGCGATCGCCGAAAACAAGATTGTTTATATTGCCTCTCCGTACATAGGAAAGGGCAGTTCGGGTGGTTGTATCAGAGGACTAATTGCAGCCAATGTTATGCACGGTTTGGATAATGCCAAAAGCACAGAATCTATAACTCCTACGCCAACGCTAGCAGTTTTTCTTGAGCCTGCGATGTGCAATGTGCCTTCGATTGTGAAAGTCCTGAATAGTGCAACCCAGGGTAAGGTTAGGGTGTGGATAGTTACAGAATCATTGGTAGATATGGGAAATGAGTTCTTGGATTTAAGAGAGCATTGCCTAACGCATATGAGCTCTTTGGTTTTTTTCAATGCGACGAATTTGGCAAATGCCGAGTTGTACAGAAAATTTATGCTCGCTTCGGATGAAACCTCATCTGAATATTCAGATATTTCTACGACCGATATTTTGGAACTGACCGATACTCAGTTTATTGAAGTTGATAGTCGAGGAGGTGTAAGGCGCAGAAATATTCTACTGGCCGACAATTCCGATAGTTTCACAGAGATTGCTCGTGCTCGGACAAACAGGCCCGTTCAACTAGTGAAATTGGCTGCTGATCATTTTACTCAAACAATTCCAGTCTAATGGGGGCTGATATGAATAATACTGTAGCTCAGCTTTCACAAATTAAAGGGGAAGACAATGGACCTGAATTTCAGTTTGAGTCCGGACTGGAAAGTAATTCTGATAATGGCGGCGGGATTTTTGATCCTGGCGATGTGCGTAAGTGGTTTGAGAGCTTTGATAGCGCCAATCTTCTCAAAGATCTTGTCTCCCTCGATCTGGGCGACAATGAAAGCGATGGCGAAATGGATGTTTTGGGGAGTGACGAAATTGTTAAGCAGTCATGCCCTCATAATGAAGAACTTGCTCTCGCCGCGCTCCGTGATCTACCGAACCTTGGAGCGAAAAGACGAGTAGTAAAGGAAGATACACTTCGGCGGTTGGACGCAACTGATTTTGAAGAAGGCATGCCTCGGTTGGCCTTTCGAATCATCCAAGCCAATGTTGAAGCTCTCTTTGCAAAGAAAATGGTCCCTGAATCGTACGTCAAGGCTGCTCAGTGGGTTTTTGGAAGATCATTCGGAGAATGGACCTTTGAAAACTGCTGCGCCGTCCTGGGAGCTCGCATAGACGTGATCCGACTCAGAGTTCACTATGAATTTTGGCTGCGCTGGTATTGCTTCCCCGTCGACTTCCCCTTCATGATTGATCCTGTACCGGATGCAGTCGCTGATGAGATCTTCATTATCAGCGGTGATGAAGGGTCCGACTTGGCCAGGGCGGCATGGATGCAACCAGGGATCCGATCTTTTGACTTATTACGGCACGCATCGCGAGGAAGGAATGAGGACAAGTATCGTTATGCACTGGAGATGCTTGCGGACAAATACATACTTTCTCAGAAGAACGACTGCTGGTATCTGACCGGCCGCAACCCGGCATTGAGGGCCCATGACCTCGCTATCGTCCCGAACAAGCCGGTCCTGCATCAAATTTCTTGGTCGAAGATGTTTTAGTCTAGCCTTACCCCTTCCATACGCGGATCCTGCCGTCATCAACGTGCAAAAAGTTCTGTTTATGGTCGGGGTAAATCCCCACGCCTCCGCCTTCCAAGTACAGGGCAACCTTCTGCAAGTAATAAACCGAAATCCCGGGGATGTAGAAGTCGCAAGCTCCTCCGCGTAGATGGGCAGAGTCTTTTTTACCGCCGGCGTCTTCGTTCGTTTTGACCTCTCTAAAGCCTGATAGCACGTTCATCTGGATAGCTATGCCGTGCGCCAGGAACCACCCCGCGATGCCGGCTAGTATGTCGAGTAGGTCCACGCTCATTCTGACTGCTTTTCCAGTGTTGACGTCCCTCAGGATCCGGCATAACTGCTCGTAAACTGGCTCATTGACTTTGCCATTGGCGAAGTACACTCCACTGGCCTCCTCCCACACGCCAGGCTTCACTTGACGGCGTAGATGCAAATGGCGAGGTGCTTCCCAAAACGCGTTTGAATTAGTGGCAGCATTTACAGCTGGTGATGTCAGCAATGCAATTGCGTGAGCCAGGAAGAGTCTTCGATTCACTCGAGCGTCTCGTCTATACACGGATTTGAATAATATCAGTCCATAACGCGTACGCATACGCTGTATGAATTTATTCAAGGCGAAAAAAAGCCTGGCTCTCGAGAGCCAGGCTGGTGGGTTAGATGGTTAAGCCGAGTTTTGCTTTCAGCTCATCGTTCAGGTCTCCGACCCGGTTTGGTGGGGAATACACCCCGACGTTACACTTAAAAGCTTCAAGCACAGGCTTCAAATTGTCGATCGCGGCGTAACCTGGTTTATCCGGATCTAGCGCCAAAAGAACGTTTTGGCCTTCCATGATGCTGAACCATTCAGGGTCCCAGTTTTCGCAGCCGGGCAGTCCAAAGATGGTTCGCTTTGAACCGAGCTGTACCGCTGACAAAAAATCAATCGGACCCTCAACTAACATCCACTCGTTTGATAATTCGCCTTCCCAAATCCAGGGCGACTTACCCCCGTAACGCATAGCTTTTTTCTCCTCGCCTACCGGACTTCTCATCAGTCGAAACTCAGCCGCACAGTGGCTTTGAGAACGAAACCATAGAGGTCTGAAGGCACAGGCAGGAGCTTTTTTATCAGCTTTCCACAGACCCGCTTTCTCCATCAGTTCACGGCCTACGGTGTTGACAAGAAAGTCTTTGGCACGAAACGGATCACTTGGGAGAGTTACCAAAATACCCCGCTCGCAAGCTGCACGTGCAAGGCCTTCTGAGATTCCACGGGTGGCTAGATAAGCTAGAGCCTCCGTGGAAGGGTATGGGAGCGCTTCAAATACCTTGGTGAGCACCATACTCAGCGCTGCGTCATCGCGTTTTACTGCTTCAGGTATAACCGGAGGTACGTAACGTTTCAACATCTCCACATCGGCCTTCATAAGCTCAAGGCCTGCATCCCTCAAATCCATACCCCATAAGTACGCGCCAGCTTGTACAACATCACCACCTTGTCCGCAGGCGTAGCATTTCCAGCCACCGTCATTCACAGTCACTTTCACTGAGTCTTTAGACGATGCGCCGCATTCTGGCCGTGGGCAAACAGAGTAACGAACCCTTCCACTCATAGGCTTTCCTTTGATACCCACCATGGTTTCAAAGAACCAGTTCAAGTCCACAGTTTCGCGCACTTTCTTGAAGTCGACTGAGATGATCTCGCCGGCAGCATTACGTCTAAAGGTCATTTTCAGGGTGCTCCAGTTGTAATCCTAATGCTTGGAAATGCGTCACTTCGGCCTATAAATGCGATCGCTGTCAGAGATCGACAAACCACTCGATCAGAGCTGTGGATTACGCGCAGACCTGCCATCGCTCAGAGGAGGCATTACTCGGTTGTGAATTCTAATCTTGCTGTATTATGGGTACGTGATGTGTATTAAGACAAACTATTTAGCCGCTTACACGGTGCCGAACGGGTGGCCTCATGTTCTCGAATTTGCATCTCTATCGAATTACCAAGCCATGGACGATTACGGCAGCTGAACTCGAATCGCGGCTGGCCACGAAACGGTTCAGGCCTTGTTCTGATAAGGAGATAAAAACCAGTGGGTGGATAAGCGCTCGCAAAGGTGGTCCGTTGGTATTTGTTCAGAACGAGCAGCTCCTCATCGCCTTGTGTTTTGAACAAAAGAAGATTCCAGCTCCGGTGCTGGACCGGTTGGCTAACACGAAGGCAGCAAAGTGGGAGTCGGACAAAGGCTACAAACCGAGCCGTAAAGAATTGAGTGAGCTGAGAAGTGAAGCTTTGATTGAACTATTGCCTCGTGCATTCGAGTCGCAGGTCACCATTCAAGTGTGGATTTCCCCAAAAGATCGTTGGATCGGTATCGATACGAGCGCCCCCGCAAAAGCAGATGATGTCGTTGCAAAATTGCTTGATACCCTTTCCGTGTCCGCCGCCTTGGTGCAGACCAACATGGACGCGTCGACTGCTATGTCCCAGTGGTTGATTAACAACGAAGCACCAGATGATTTTGCTATCGATCGGGAGGTTGAACTCAAAGGGCTCGATATCGATAAACCCGTGGTGAAGTACAAAAATTTGAGCTTACAGCGTGAAGAAGTACGTCAGCATATTCTCGAGGGCCGCCGGCCAGTGCGCCTTGCCCTGACGTGGAATGAGCGTGTGTCGTTCTCGCTGACTGACAAGAACCAACTCAAGAAGATTGCGCTGCACAAAAGCGTGTTCGATGACGTGGAAGAGGATCCCGATGACGAAGAGTCGAGTTTCAAATCTCTGTTCGAGGTGACCACAAAAGAGCTTTCACAGGTTTTCCCTTCTCTGATGGAGGCACTGGGAGGCGAGGAATCCTACGACTCATGACTATGCTCTACTCTGGCCACTGCACAGACCGCCGCCAAGCCTTGTGATGGGGCTTCGGTGTCGCCCAGGCCAGCGATCTTCATCACTCCTGTGAGCCGGCGGTATCTTCCTACAGATGTTTGGGACCAGGCCTACATAAAACGTCATTTCTCCCGTCTCACCAGGTGCAATAATACTTGCGATTTGCCAACTATTCGGTCAACTCGTAAGGAGCTTCCCCCAATGAGCCAGTTGAAAAAGCTTGGTAGCACGGCCTTTGCCCGCGTCCGCGCTGCGGTGCGAATTGAAGGTCTAAGGTCAGCCCAATCTCCTGACGATTTGGTGTTCCGAGTTGGCCAGGCGGTGGGATTCTTGGATTCAGCCTCGGAGTTAAACCTATTGGGGACTGATGATTGGTCCGAACTGTTGGAAAAAACGGAACAGGCCTACGACAATCACCCGCTGGCCATTATGAAGTTTCGTGACCTTGCCGAATTGCACCGGAGCCAACTCTCATGAGCCAACACCTCTATCTAAATCTGACTGCGACGCGACTGCCCCATGGAGCTCGTGATACAGACCATGCCGGACGTAACCTGGATGCGCCCGAAACGTTGGCGTTGGCGCAGTTGGTCAAGCGCCTGGGCTTTAGCGATTGTCGGGCTAATGCTGAAACCGAGGCAGAAGCGTATTTGATGATGGATGCGTTGGCCAAGCTGCAAAGTGTTCTTGATGAAGCCGGTGTGAGCCCGCGTTGAACGGAGCTTCAGCCACGTTAGCGTTGGTGGCATTTTGTTGAAGGCTATGATCGCTGACCCTCCGCTTGCCTTGAAATCTCAGGACGTGCTCCGTGCCGATTTACACCTTCAAGCAAAAATCTTTATTTCTGCGTCATGCCCAGTGCAAGGTTACTGCGATATTGAAGGCCGAAGGCCCGGACATCCTCCGGGCCGAAGGACATGCCTGTGCTTATGCGCTGGGATTGTACGAAGTGGCCGCAATCACTCAAGGTGACTACCACAAGTTGTTGGCGGAGGCGCGTCATACAGCTGAGGCGCGTGCGTATGAGTTCGACGTCGGCGATAAAACATAAGCAAAGTGGTCCAACAGCCGGATTAAGCAAACACCGCCCCATTCATGGGCACCTGGTGTGGCATCAGGGGGGTACGCTCAGGGTGAGACGTTACTCGGAGTGTTTTGCAGATTCAAAGCCTCGTGACGCCAATGTGAGGCGATCCTGGCGTGCTGCCGGCTGTATCCCTCGGTGAATGCCCCGGGGCCCATCAGACCGCTTGAGAGCGGGTCTGCGCTGAGGTGTAGGCCACCTGGGAAAGGATGAGGATGACTGACATCAATCCCATCTGGCTCAACTCTGCAAACCCAGCCTAGGCGATTTGCTAATCACGCCTGCGTTTTCGGTGTTCAGAGATTGAAAGGGGGTCTAATGAGTTAACGATTACAACCAGCTGATGTGCATCACCCAGTACTAGGCCAACGCAGATGCCTAGATCATCCTCGGGAGAGCACTATGAAACTCATTATCGATACCCAATTTGTTGTCAAACAAGCTGTAGTCGCTGCGCAAGTTTGTGGTCTTTTGGTGAAAGCAGGATTCAACCGCTTATTCCGTACGCAGATCATCACCACCACTAACGTCGACGTCCGGGGGTTTACCAACGTTTGTGAGTTCGAGGGCATTCCTAGCGTCCAGCCGGGGTATGTTCTGGTTGCTACGCGGCAAACCTGCAACGGGTATACCAAGGATCGCAGTTCTGTACGGATGACAACCAGCGAGTGGGCCAATCTGTGCAAACGTGCTGCCTTCGGTGAATCATCGTCAACCTTCAACCGTTAACCGCTTCATGCAACCCAGGCTCTCCGAGCCTGGGTTTTTGTTTTTCTGTTCAAGGGCCGTCTTAAGATCAACATTTGCCAGGTGTGAGGTTTGTCTGCGCTTACACGAGCAATTGTTTAGATGGCCAGCAGCGATTGCGCAGGTGATTGAGATCCAAAGAACCAATATTGCACGCTGCAAGGAAAACTGTGTGGTCAGAAGGCATCAGCTTTGCTGACTGCATCGTGGCTTGGGTGGCACGTTCATATTCGTACGCGTTTGAAAGTTGCTCATTGCAGAAGAGGGTCGAGGCGATACTGTCAGCAAGACTACCCGCTGTTATATAGGCGTTTTCAAGGAAAACTGGAACCTCACGAGCGAGAGCCACAACCTGCTCACAGGGCTTGTTTGTTATGCGAGCGATCATAAAATCAGCCCAGCAGCTGATATTGCGTTTAATCAGGGTGAGTAGATCTTGGTCTGTCAAATCGCTTTGAATCACGCGATCAGTCTGCTGCCAGGTTGCCGGCTGGCATGCCTCTGGGTAGCGTGTTTGGCCGCGAACATATACCCCGCGCTCAAGATCTTCTTCGATGACATTGATTTCAAAGCTATCGTGGTTGTGAAGGTGGCAGCTAAGGGCTAATGCGTACTCTAAAGTTGCGAAGCTACCAAAGCAGAGGTGCGGTTCCATGTCATGTCCATGCGGCTCGAACTCCGTACCGTATACCAGCCACGGGGTGTCGGTTGAAGCGAACGCCCTGACCACAAAAATTGTTGTCCCCCATCCACCACCACTGCTCGATGGCGTGGCGTAACAAACAAAACCTACTGGCTGGTCTTCGTCGTCCCAAGGCTGATGGTAAAAGGCATCTACGTATCGATCGTCTTCAGAGCTAAGCGCGTTTAGACTCTCAAATTTCTCGGGTGTAAGTCCATTCTCATAGCCATGTCTTTTTAACCAGGCATGCACTTTGAGCAACTCTGTGCTTGCGTCAATCATTTTCGAATGACCTTGAAAGAGAGCGTGCCCGGTACACCTGCACCGGGCTTGCGTCGGCGTTACTGAATGCGGCCTGGAGCATTTTGTTCCTTCAGCCGTGCCATTTTTAACTCTGCCATTTTTGCGATTTCGGGTTGAGCACGGATGCGGATCGTGTCCAAAGCCTGATATGCAGAAATGTTGCCGCTGACTGACGTATACGTCGCCTCTGGGGAGCACCCATCATCCAATACTGATTGAGCTTCAGCACTTGCGACGACGAATGTAGGCACTGATTCCACCTTAAAAGCTTTGAACAGCTCGGGGTGAATTTCCCACATTGCGCCAGCTTTGTTGACGTCCAAAGCAGCCTGTTTGGTTTGCATCATCGAGCCATTTTGAAAGCCCCGAACGACCATCACACCGCCCATTTCTTTTGCCTGGCGTGCGAGCTCTTTCAAAACGTCCTTAGGCATAGAGAACGACACAAAAATAATGAAGTCGCTTTGCCCGGGTTTGCTTTTCGGGGTCTCCTTGCTTGCCGAGTAGCGTGCGAGGACCTCATCCAAAGTTTCAGTTTTTGCAGGGGCTGGCGCTTTCACATCCGGAACGATTGCCTTGAACGTTCCAGCCTTAACTGGGTCAATTTTTCGGCCCAGAGTGAGATCGCGTGATGCGCCCTGCTCTTTCATGATCGACTTAAGCTGGTCTTCTGAAGGCATGGACAAAGAATCGGCGAACGCATGTGTGCTCAGGCCGTTAATTGCCCAGAGTAGCGCCGCTACAGCAGTCGCGTTTACGGAAAATCGCATAGCCAAAGTCCCTCCATCCGGGCATTGGAAATTCAGTGTTTGATTCGGTGAGAATCGTGGAGCGGCCAATAGGTCCGCAGCATTTACCAGCGATCTTTTGCGTTTCTGGCTTTGGATAAAGCCTGGTGAACTTGTACTGGCGTTTGTCCATGATGATTTGTGGGTAATAGCCACACATGGCATTCGAACCCATCGCGGACCACTGAGTACCCGCTGCATGGAGCTTCGCCAGAATCCGCGTTGTTTGTAGTCGTGCGGTCTGCTCCATGCTGAGGTGGGCTTCGTTGTTACCGGTCAGTGGATACATGTGCCCATATGAGCCTGCCGCCCAAAAGATGGTCGATAACGGAAAGCCCGCTGATGCCGCGACCGCATCCGCCGACATAGCACCAATCGCGAGCATGCTGCCGAAGGGGAATGCATACGGTGTGAGAATCCCCGCCAACTCATCATCGTTGTGTGTAGGGTCCGCAAAAGAAACCCAGGGAATGTCAATGCCACGCTGATCCAGGCAGGAGTCATCGAGCATTGCCCCCATTACATAGAGGGCCGGGTTGATGTAGAAATTGACCTGCATAAACGATGAGCGCGAGCTGCCGATATCGCCCGACTGATCATCAGATACTTGCCCGAAAGCATCGGCATTCACACCTACGTTTACTCTTGATCCACCGAGTAAAGGGAAACACCCAGGCACAGTAGTTACGTCGGTCATCATGTCGAACTCCCAAAAGGAGGTTGGGATGCCAACTTTCGGGGGGTTGTCGCAGAAGCAGAATGGACTTTTGTTGCCCGAGTCGAAATCCTCCTGGCCATCCGAGATGAGTTCCGCGGAGCCGAAGAGTTTGATCGGGAACATGCAGGACCAGCAAACGTCTGTCACCAGGTTGGGGAATTTGCCGGCGCAGATGCCGTCGTCTGCAAAAACATTCAGCGAGGTGAAAAACATGCTGATGAGGAAGCTAAATGAAACCAACAACTTTTTCATAGCGCGAGCTCCTCTATCTGCAACATCTTCCCTTTTTGCGTCAGCACGGCCGGGACGCGTTCGATCCCAAATTTGCGGGTGAGAATTCCTTGTTGGTCAAAGTAAACAGGACGCTTCCATGCACGATTTAGCTTGAGAAAGGAGCCCGCCACGAGGATGACCTTGTCGCGAGGATGTTCGTCTGTACGTTGTTTTGCGTATGCGACCTGCTTTGGATCGCGCCCATCGATAAAAATCACGGCTTTCGTGAGTGGCATGTAATCCAGAGGGTTGATGGTTGTGCCCGCCGGTACCAGGATGTTCCCTAAGTTGTCTTTGACTGTTTCGGGGTATGTATACGTTGGATCAAACTCCCTCACCAGGGGCTCAGTGGCTGTGGTGATGCCCGGAATTGGCTTTGGATTTTCAAGGTTAGAAAGCTGGGTATCCCGGTACCCTTCCCAGAACTTTTTCAAGTCCCCTTTTTTTTCCATCGCGCTCAGCTTGCCTTTCATGGACTCAATAGCGTCCTGCTCCTGGATGTCCCAGGTATTCCCGTATTTACCGAGTTCTTCTGCATGCAAAGGTGTTGCGGCGAGATGGAAGCCTGAAACGAAGAGCAGGGCTAACAAGCTGCGTAACTTCATCACGACTCCTGATGAGGATATGCCCGGCAGACTGGGCGAGTTGAAGGTGAAGATTTCACCGGGTGGCGGCCTCCTTCTGAAGACCGCAACGGAACCGACTTAGGGTTAGCCCTGACCGTTCAGCCAGGCTTCGATACGATCGGCAGAGGTCATCCCCGGCATTTTCCGCCCATCAGCGCTGATCATTGTTGGAGTGCCTTGGATGCCCAGGCTTTCAGCCAAAGAGACGTTACGAGCCACTGGGTTATCGCAATTTGCTGCGGCAGGAGCAGTACCTGCCATGAGCTTGTCCCAGGCGGCTGCGCGTTCACCTTCAGGCAAGCACCAGATCGACTCGGCCTTGGCCTTTGCCTGAGGATGCAGCGACTCGATTGGGAACATGAAAGTGTAAATCGTGATGTTGTCGAGCTTGGTGAAGACCTGGGACTCGAGCTCATGGCAGTACGGGCAGTCAGGATCCGAGAACAAGTAGATTTTCCGAGAGCCATCGCCTTTAACGCGTGTGAAAGCGTCAGCCACCGGGAATTTCGAAACATCAATTTTTTCTGCCGCTGCGCGCTTCGGTGCCGTCAGATCTTGGCGAGTCGTCATGTCGTAAAGATTGCCGAACATCAGGTAGCGGCCTTCGGAGTCCGAATACACGATGTTCTTGCCCATGGTGATTTCGAAAATACCTGCCAGAGGAGATTTCTCGACCTTGGTGAAGTTTGTTGCCGGGTACTTCTGCTTCAGGGTATTGAGCATTGCGAGGGTTTCAAGATCACCCTCAGCAGGTGCGGCGGTAGGAACTGCTACCTGTGGGGACGCAACAGGCCCATCTGCTAAAGCCCCGGTGCTCAGGCTTGCGAGAGCCAATGAAAGCGAACCGAGCAGGAAATTGACAACGACTTTGTTCTTCATTCTGTACCTCAGAGTTTGGTTAAATCACATGGCGTACGCATACGTGTTATGTATACTACATAACGCAAAAAGAATTCGCGAGCATGTTATGCACTCGTTTTCACCACGGAACGCGTCGGTGTCGCTGGGCCTGAATTGGGAAACAAATTTCCACAGCTCACTCAGGTGACTGCTCGAGACCAAGGTGAGGCCAGTGCATAGCTCAAGCGTGACCCAGTGATATTCAATGAGCGATCCAGAATGGGAATAGACACGCAGTGGTTTGAGCGTTTGTACAAAGAAGTCGACGATCGGGTTGAGGCCCATATCCTCTCGAGAGCAATACAGGCAAAAAAAAGCCTCGGTTTGGACTGGAAGAAAGAGTTTGATTTGATGGCTGCACTGAAGCCGAAATTGAGAACCTTCGTCAGGTACCTGCATATCCAGGGATTGATCATCAAACCGATGTACGACGAATACCCCATCTCCTACGCTTCTTTCGATTCGGACCATAGTCATTCTGTGGTGCTCAAGCCGTGCTCACTTCCTCAAGCCGTAAAGCTGGTTGACACAAGATTTGTGAAAGAGACCTGGGCTGAAGTTGCTGAAGGTCTGGATGAGGATCGCTTAGGGGAAATAACGCGCTTCAAGCTTCTCGATAGCTATGAGCGTCCTGTTCTGTTGGGGAGCCTGGTCGCGGGGAAAGTGCTCTGGGAGGACAACTCGTCATTGGCAGAAAATGATTTCGTATCGCTCCGCCTTCATGTCACTCAGCTACTGGATCAGGCGAGTGAAGAAAGTCGTGGAGACAACTATGACTCCTCGCGCAGGTTGATTAATCAGGCCAACAAAATCCGCGACCAGATCGAGGCCGCCGTAGCGGTTCATAGACTGACCAACTTCAAAATCGTATAAAAAAGCCCTGACCATTCAATGGTCAGGGCTGGTACTGGTTTGGTGTTGTAGTGACCTCATGCAGGTCGTGCCACGTCACCGGTGATGCTTGCCTCACGTGTTCGGCGATAAAAATCCAGGCGTTCATCCAAGGGTTGCTGGCGCAAGTCTGTACTTTGAAAGCCGCTCTTGACCCTTACCACCTCAATGGTTCCGCCCGATGAGAGCTCCCAAAGGAAGATCGTCGTGTCTTTTGCATGAACTGCCGCTTTGCGCAGAATGTGGCCGTTGCTCAAAAGCTTTGAAGCTTCGATTATTGGGTGCATAGAAAGCACCCTCTGCCAAAATTATTGGCGCGTGCGTCAAAGGCAGAACCTCGAACGAGCTGGTGGTGGGAATGATCTAGGGACGGCCGGATACAGAGGAAGCGTTGATGATGCATGGTGGATCTCCTGAGGTAGCCAGGCCTTGCGTTGGCCTGGTACTCGGAGATGCGTTTCAGCGCTGCGTAAGGTTGGTCAGGGGACTACTATCTCAGCGTAGCCATTCGCGATGTTTCGTTCATCTAATATGGCCAAAGTAAAAGCGCTCCTAACGATTGCGCTGAGCCCTTGTGGCTGTGGACCTGGAACGCGTCTCGAGGTGAGTCCGTCGCGGCTTACAGTGACACCTCGCCAAAGTGAATGGTGAGGCCTTTCTTGCGTTCTCCGTTGCACCCCAAATGACGCTGCATGCCGGTCTATAAATTGTGCATAGCGGCATACGAGCTGAAATGATCTTGCTGCTCCGCAGTCCTGTGCGGTCTTAAAAGCGATTCGATTACCGGGCAGCAACCGAAATACACCAGTCGTCATTACATGAGCTCGTGATGGATTCTGGAGCCAGTCAATTGTCCAGACCGCAGAAAATCTTAGGCCGCCCAAGACTCGTTCAAAGTACGCTTCACAGTGCCCACTGCTGCCGCCGGCAGCATCTGGGCCAGAGAAGTACGCCACCCACAATTGCTCACCGACTTTGAGACCGCGCAATTGGGAAACTCTGTGGTATTCAAGGCGTAGCGACCTCATCCAGGCATGAGCATCGATATTCATCAAAGGGCTAAAGGCATCTATCGACACTGTCACCGGTGGGGGACCTCTTTAGCTGATTGGAAGCAGTAGTTGATGTTTCCGTGTTTGTCAGCCTCGCCGCATTGCGGCGCCCTGTCCGGCAGGTTTAAAGGTTTACCTGAGAGGCGCTGGTACAGATCGGCACCTTCCGCAGCAGCGTCATGAAACAAAGTGTTTGCGCTATCCCACAGGTCGCCTATTTCCATGGGCCCTGATTGTGTGACGAGAGTTGCCTGGCCGTGCTCTCGTAGATTGTTGTTCACGAAATAAAAACCTCCGATCGCAATCGCAATGATGAGGATCATTCGCATTTTTTAAGTACCTTTGGAATAGGTAAGCGGTGAGGGAGAATGTTGGGGCAAACATCTAGTAGGGGCGAATAGAGAAAACGGAAATTTTCGTACGCTAAGCGCTCTGTCTGTCAGGTTGAGGTCGTAGAGGTGGACGCTGGAACGTCAGGAAATTCAGAAAGCCATCCTACTCTGACGCGGCCTGAATGGTCGGCCTTACGCCCGGTTGGGGTGTACTTCAACTGGACGCAGTCCATGCCCGTTGCGGCTTACAGCCATCACGCGGGGCTTAGCGTACAAAAAACTCCGTATTCTGCGGGCTCCCCTATAACATTAATATCTGTTTTTATTTTTGATTGGAATACCAATTGGAATGCCTTGAAGAAGCGCGGTTCACCGCTGCTCAAGAACCTTGATCAAGGTTGACTGACTTCCTCAGGGCGTGAAGCAGCGATCGAATATCCAAATATTAAGGGGTGATTCAGCTATCTCTGGAATCCGTCCAGTAGCGCTTGCTGCTGCTTTTTACTCTGCCCCAAAGCAGTGATTTCCAAGGCTGAGGTTTGCAAGCTACCAGCGAAGCTCTCTGTTAGATGGCGGATGCTCGCTACGCTGCCGTTAACCTCAGGTGTGACCGTACTTTGCTCCTCGGTAGCGCTTGCGATCTGGGCGTTCATATTCGAGATACAAATCACCCCGTCGCCAACCAGTCTTAGGGCATTCACCAGCTCCTCGAACAGTTCCCCAAGCTGCTCGGAGAGCTTTCGCGACAGCATCATAGTCCGCGCAGCGGTAGCAGTACCGCCGCAGTCCTCCGGCGCTGTTCGACCAGGCCAAGGGCAACTACCTGCAAACCCCCGTGATGCCCCCACAAATAATGCTATTTCTGGCTATTTAACGCAGGCAGGGCTCGGCAGAATACTGCCTGATGTTTAAAGGCTCAAGCGCATAGATAAGTCTATGGCTTTTATATTTTTAGTTATCGCGCCCATTGATATGTAGTCGACCCCAGTATCTGCGATAGCTACCAATGTACTTTCATTGATTCCGCCGCTGGCCTCAAGCCGGGCCTGTCCGTTGTTGAGTCGAACGCCTTCACGCATGTCATCCAGACTCAGTTCGTCGAACATGATTAAATCCGCTCCACCTCTCAGTGCTTCTTGCAGTTCGCCCAGGTTTTCGACTTCGATCTCTACCGGTCTACCTGGTGCAATGCGTTGTGCAGTATTGATAGCTTCGAGAATACCACCGCAAGCTGCAATATGATTTTCTTTGATGAGGAAGGCGTCGTAGAGACCAATGCGATGATTATGGCAACCACCGCAAGTGACGGCGTATTTTTGTGCGAGCCGAAGGCCAGGGATAGTCTTTCGAGTGTCGAGCAACTTTACGTGAGTATGCGAAACTTTATCAGCTAGCCGCCGGCATTGTGTCGCGACGCCCGATAAAAACTGTAAGTAGTTCAGCGCGGTTCGCTCACCGGTCAATAAAGAGCGGGCAGGGCCCTCTAAATGTAATACGGTTTGATTGGGTTCCGCGCGATCTCCATCCTTAACGTTCCACTTCAGGATGACAAGCGGATCCAGTTGGCGAAAGACGGCCTCCACCCACGACACACCACTGATGATGCAAGGTTCTCTAGTAATGATTTTTGCACTGGCCAAGCGAGCGGACGGTACAAGTTTCGCGGAGATGTCACCACTTCCGACATCCTCCAATAACGCCCTGTGTACGTTTTCATCGATCTCGGAACCCAAGCCCGTCAGTTCTATATTTTGCATTCCAGCCCACCTGAATCAATAAATAACGAAATATCAGCTCGCCATGCCCAAGCGCAGAATCCAGACGAGCATTGCACCTGAGCATGGCTATCAATCAAAAGTTATAGACATATCCAATGATGAGTCGGTTCTCATCGGCCCCATCTGTATAAGTGGAGCGATTGATTGCATTCCTCCATCGGAATGAAACATTTTTAAACGCACCACTTTGGACTACGTAAGTGATATCAGAACTTCTTTCCCATTCCTCACCGTCGGAACCTTCCGCCCTGAGCGCCTTTGCCTTCACTGTTTTAATATTCGCGGGATCGACGTTTTCTCCTTTCGCATAACGCAGATTCCATGTCAGGCCACGCAAGCCGAGGGTGGCAAAGTCATACGAATATCCGGCATACCAGACGTCTTCATTTGCAAGAGCGAAGTTGCTCACCAGCATTTCACCAAACAGATAGGTGTCCGTACCGTTTACATACGGGTATGCAGTCGCGCCGGATGCCGCTTGATAACCCACACTCAAGGTGTGTCCCATGGCCGAATAGCCCGCATTGCTACTGATCGTCCGATTATCCACTTTTCCCAGTAGTTTTTTGCCACTTTCTTGACCTTCAAAGTATCTGACTTCAGCAAACACGCGACCTATGGACAAGGGCTTGTTGAACTTTAAGCCGACGTAATCCCGCCGAAACAAGTTCTCCAGATCGCTGTACTGATACGCCACATTGAGGGAAGGAAGAAGTTGATAGTCAAATCCCGCATATGTGTAGTGGTCACTGGTGATGGCAGAAGAGTAGCCGCCTTGTTGAGAACTGGCAGACAGATCTTCAGAGTCGGTTGAGTCACGCTGCTTGACGGAGTCGACTTGACCAAGAGTCGCAGTCAACGACGTGATATCCTTTGATGATAGTTGCACGCCGTTAAACACTTGTGGCAAAAGTCGTGTATTGTTTGAGGCCAGTAAGGGAAGAACTGGATTCAAACCGCCAACTCTTAACTCACTCTGAGCGATTCTGGCCTTCGCCGTCAGTTCAAGCTTCGAGTAATCATCATAGGCACGCCGATCGCTACCGCGAGATAGAAGTCCTGTGCCCGATCGGTCGGGGCTGGAGTCAAGTTTGAGCCCCAACATGCCAAGCGCGTCCAATCCAAAACCAACAGGTCCGTCGGTAAAACCGGACTGGAGATTAACGATGAAGCCCTGAGCCCACTCCTCTCGCTTGGAATCAGTGGCCGTCGAGTCTCTGAAGTCGCGATTGAAGTAGAAATTTTTTAGTTCAAGATTGCCTTTGCTATCTTTCAAGATGTCCGCCGCCGCAAAAGATGGGGCGAAGGGTAATGTGATAAGCAGAGCAGGCATCAGCGTCTTACATGTTTGTTTATTCATTGTCACCCTTCCTTATTTTTATTATTCACAGGTGTTCGCCAGGCCTATTGACCTTTGGCAGCTAGCCAGCCCTCTTGGGAATTCCGCATGCACGTATGTTTTTACCTGGCCTTATATATACGTGCGTTTTCGAGCATGGCGATCGCCAACATACGCAGCGTGCAAAAAAGTTGTGGCCGCCATCTAACCGCACGATAGGAGCAGCCACAAAATTTATTACCATGCTAAGTACACGAAATGCCCTATAACGTTTGTTCGAGGGGTAAACCTTCGCCAGGACTTTCGTTAAATCTTGAAACTCTCCAACGAAGCTGGATGGAACAGCTCTTCAGGCTGAAGCAAGCGTGACGACAGGCCTTCGGCGTGGTGGCGTTCCAGGAAGCGACTGAGTACGTGGCGGTTAGCTTCGAAACCATAGGACCAGAAGTCTTCACCGAGCAACTGGCGCGCCGCTCTTAACTGATCCTCGATAAACGGTAACGTTACCTTGGTGGCGGAGGTGTCGCTCAATTTGTGCAGCGCTACGGACTTGGACTTCTCGAATGCTTTGGCAACGGCCCCGGGTAACCAAGGGTGCTGCTCGGCCAACGTGCGCCGGATCCCCAGCACGTGCATGATCGGGAATAGCTGAGTGCGGCGATACCAGTCCGAGGCCGCTCCCTGAGGATCACGATAGAGATAGCTGACCTTAGGATGGCCCTGGGTGAAACAGGAAGGTGCACGTGGACCGATCACGGCATCCAGCTCACCAGAGGCGAGCATGCCAGAAAGCGTTTCAGTCTCCGGTGCGTTCTCGACGATTACATCCGCCGGCAGCTTCAGAACAATTTTCTCCAGACGCCCGGTCTCTTCATACCCGCCACGGACCCAGGTGACGTCAGACGCTTTCAAACCATGGTCTTCTTCCAGGAACAGTCGAACCCATACGTTCGCTGTCAACTGGTACTCCGGCACACCGATACGTTTGCCCTTGAGGTCTGCCGCGGACTCGATTCCGCGATCATTGCGGATATAGATCGAGGTGTGTCGAAACGCGCGGGACGGGAAGACGGGGACAGCAATATAGGGACTGGTGCCAGCCGCGGTTTTAACGCTGTAGCTGCTCAACGATAACTCGCAGATGTCGTAGTCAGCATGGCGAAATGCGCGAAAGAAGATCTCTTCGGGATCTTGCAGCATAAAGATCGGGTCGACCCCATCGATCTGTACTTCGCCGTCCACCAATGGTCGGATACGATCGTAGTTGCCCACAGCAATAGATAAGTTCAACTTGTTCATGATGGGTTCTCGCAGGATTGAGTATCTTCAACATTCACACCCAGTGTGATGTCGCGTTGTTCTTCGCTGGATCGCAACATGGCGAGACAGATCTCCAACGTGTCACGAGCCCACTCGCCGTCATGCAACGGAGTGACCCCGTAGAACTGCGCTAGATACAGTTCGTCTATGACTTCGGAACGCGGCACCGTTGGCCGCTCAAGCATCATTCGATCACGACTATGCGGCCGGTAAATCATGACGGCATCCGCCATTGGCCTAAGGTCGCCACCTTCGCACGACACAATAATCGGGCCGAAATGCTGGAAGTCCGTCGCGTCGTCGGTAGGGGAGGGGCTGACGTAGCGTGTGCCGCCATAAGTGCCCTCAGCCTTGAGCCGCGCCTCCTCATCCGCCGTTTGCACCTGCTGCAATAACCGACGTGCGCCGCCGTAAGCTTCGGGGTTTTTGGGCTTGCCCATTTCTCCAACCCAGTCCATCCACTCGTCGGAGTCGAAGTGTCCGTAGCCGTTGTAGGTAATGGAGGCGAATGCCCCATTCTCGAACCATAAAGTGGCTGTGTAGGCGCCTTCAGTAGGCCGGGCGGGGTCCCAGTTACCCACTGCCGCGCGGACACGGGTCGCGCGACTGCCAGCCAGCAAACGGACCACGTCTACTTGGTGGGCGGCCTGGCTGAATACTGCTCCGCCGCCTTCAGCGGTCGAGAGTTCTTCCGGGCGGCGAGGACGCTGCAGGTAGTCGGTGTAGTTCAACGCTTGAATCATCTTGACCGCGCCGAACTCGCCACTACCAATCAGCTCCCGGGTACGCAGGTACGGGGTATCGAAGCTGTGGCAATGCCCAACGATCAACTTCACACCCGCCTCGGCGCAATCGGCGATCATCCGGTCGCACTCGTCCAACGACAACGCCATGGGTTTTTCGACCAGCACGTGCTTGCGGTTAGCCGCAGCTATACGGGTGTGTTCGGCGTGAAACTGATGTGGGCTGGCGATGTATAAGGCGTCGACATTGCTGTCGGCTGCCAGGTCTTCGATGGTCTCGTATGCAGGCGCATCGAAATCCCGTTCGAATTGCCTGCGAGCTTGTTCACGAGGGTCACAGGCGCCCACCAACTGGACGCGGCGATCGGCCAGGAAGGTAGGCAGCATGAGGGTGAATGCCCGGCCCAGACCGACCACCCCCAGACGTAGCCGAGCCGTGGATTCAGCATGGCTGGCCATCACGTATGAACCTCGTAATCAGGCTCTGCGACTATGTTGGCATCATCCAGGGCCCATACGTAACGAGCTTGATAATCACGCCAGTCGATATCCTTGGACACGATCGCCTGGAACGAGCAGATTCTGGAAGGGATCGCTTTCTCACCTGTGCCAATAGCGGATTCACCCGCCTGAAAGGCTGCCAAGGCATCCAGCATGACCCGGCGGAACTCCACCACCGCCAAGTCACTGGCGCCCAAGCGCTCATCGGAGCGATCGGCGATGGGCCCCATGGTCACCCACATGGCGATATCCTGATTGGGGAAACCCTTGATGCCCGTAAAGTTGCCGTTTTTCATGGCTTCACGGTCCTGGAAAAAACGGTTCCCGTCGTTGCGTAGCGGTCGGTAACTGTCGTCCAGATCGATGCCGACTTGCTGGCCGAGAAACTTTCGCCAGGTCTCTGTTTCCGGAGTGTTATCGGGATTTCCCCAGGCCATGAAATAGAAGGCAGTGTGGGTGTCGTCGATGGGTACGTTGATATTCGCGACGTTGTACAAATTATTCGGTGGGATCAGTGCGGTGGCCGGGGCTACGAACACCGTAGAGCGTACATACTCGCTGGTGGCGGCATTCTGGATAGGACGGCGCAGAGCGGCATAGCGGAAGCCATAGCTGGTACGCTCGACTTGCATGCGCGGCGCTTTGTCCGTGGACGGTCTTAGCCAGTTTTTCGAGGTTGCTTCTGCCCCCCCGACCCGGGCTGGAACGAAGTCGGATGAGTGCAGGCTTGAGCTGTGTGCCGAGTCGATGGCGCCTTCCAGGATCTGCGCCCAGTTGCAGGGAATGATTGCCTTGGCGATGCTCACTCGAACATGCTCATGGGGTGCCCAGGCCGGCGGCACAAATTCGGGAATTGCGTCCTGTGGCCCCATGTAGGCCCAGACGAAACCGCCCCACTCGCGGGTTTTGTAGGCCGTGTGCTTGACCTTCTGACACATGTTGCTGGCGGCAGGCTCGGAAACCATTTCCACCACATTACCGTCCACGTCCATCTTCCAGCCGTGATACAGGCAGCGTAATCCCGAGTTTTCATTGCGGCCGTAGATCAGTGACACGCGGCGATGCGGGCAATACTCGTCCATAACTCCCACGCGACCATCGGTGTCGCGAAACACGACCAGGTCCTCGCCGAACAGACGGGCCCTGACAGGCGTGCCGTCGGGCTCGCTGACTTCTTCGAGCAAACACACTGGCGTCCAGTGACGGCGCATCATCTGGCCCATCGGTGCGTCGCCTTCGACGCGGCAGAGCAACAGGTTCTCTTCTGGGGTCAACATGTAATATCTCCAGCGTTCAACTAATCGTTTGTAAAAAAGGTCTCGCCTAGAGGTCGAGTACCAGCACGTCATTTCTGGCTCGGGAAACGCAAATCATGATCTGATCGTGCTGTTCGTCCTCACGCAGCACCATGTCGCGATGCTCGACGTCACCTTCGATCAGACGGGTACGGCAAGAGCCGCAGGTGCCGCTCTCACAAGAACTTGGCGCCCGGATACCGTTGTCACGCAGAACCTCCAGAATCGAGCGGTCGACGGGAATTTCGAGGTCGATTCCGCTCCGGCCAAGGGTCACCGAAAAAGGCCGGTTTTCGGCGAAGCGACTCTGGTCGACGCCGAAGCTTTCAAAATGTATGGAGCCGGGTGGCCAGTGCCCCGTCATGTCCAGCACGCTGTCCATCAATGGCCGGGGGCCACAGCAGTACACATGTGTACCGCTGCTCGGTTTGTCGAAAACAGGCCAGAAATCGTAAGCGTCTGCCCGATTGCCGAAGTCGTGGTGAATGACTACCGTGTTGGCAAATTCGGCCCCCAGCAGCTCATCCCTGAAGGCGGTGAGTTCCGGATTACGGGTGCAGTAGTAAAGTTTGAAGGGGAGGTCGGTGCTGGCCTTCAGGTGACGCATCATCGACAGGATCGGGGTAATACCGATGCCTCCGGCGACGAAGATGAACTGTCGGGCATTCTCGATCAGTTCGAACTCATTTTGCGGAGTTGCCACCGGTAGCAAGTCGCCTGCCTCGATATCATCGGCCATGCTCACCGAACCGCCTCGTCCGTTGGCGTCACGCTTGACAGCAATGACATAACGCTCACGCTCTTGCGGGTCGTTGCTCAATGAGTAATTGCGGATACTTCCGTTGGGCACCCTTACCCTGAGGTGCGCTCCGGCCGTAAAGGCGGGCAGAAGCATCCCCTGCGGGTGGGCCAATTCGAAGCGGAAAATGCCTTGGGCAATTTCGGTTTTGGCGATCACCTTGAGGCCAGTGAACCCATCATCGAGCTGTTCGGAACTACTCATCGCTGTTTCCTCATTACATCCGGTCGCGGGCTGAACACGCCCGCGCACCGAGAGTTGCATAGATATCTAACATTTTTTGGGCGTGATTCGGCCAATCAGACTGCTCGATCCTATTCGTCGGTAAGTGGCTTTTCGCTCAAGGCGTTAGCTGGCACCGCAATCAGAACCGCCATACCACCCGCCAGGACCAGGGCCCCGATTATCGTCAGTCCGATTGCGAGGCTGCCGGTGACTGTGTTGATCCAGCCCAGTCCGATGGGCGCACAGAACGCTCCGATCTGACCAAGAGAACTGATCGCCGAAATCCCCCCTGCGGCGGACTCATCATTAAGATAAGCAGGAGGAATCGACCAGATGATCGCTGCGGCACCGAAGTACGACACTGCAATCATTGCCAGGCAAGTAATTGAAATAATGGCCGAGTCCACAACGTGAGGCAGCAGGCAGGCGCCCAAGGCACCGAAGGCGATACTGAAAAAGAAGTGCTTGCGACGCTCCAGACGAATGTCGGAGCTGCGCGCAATGAGAATCATGGCGATCGCCCCCACGATGTATGGCACGGTGGAAAGCAATCCGACATGCAATACATCCTGGATGCCGGTGTTGCGGATGATGGTAGGCGTCCAGTAATTGAGGATCGTGCCACAGAGCGGCACGGTGGCCCAACCAGCAGCAAGGACGTATACGCGCGGATCCTTGAGCGCAGCCAGCACAGCATGACGCTTATCGGTAACGGGCTTCTTGCCTGCGCGGTCAGCGGCCAGCGCGTCGAGAATAATGGATTTTTCCTCGTCGTCGAGCCACTTGGCCTGCTCGGGTTTGTCCACCAGATAGAAATAGGCCATCACACCCATTACGGCAGCGGGAAGACCTTCCAGGATGAACATCCACTGCCAGTTTTTCATTCCCATGACGTCGACGAAATGCGTGAGTATCCAACCGGACAGGGGACCGCCGATGATTCCCGCCGCGGCGATGGCCAACAAGAAGCGCGAGGTGATGCGAGCACGCCTGGCACCTGGATACCAATAGGTCAGATAAAGAATGATTCCAGGCCAGAAGCCAGCTTCGGCAGCGCCCAACAGGGCGCGGGCAATGTAGAACTCAGTGGGCGTTGTCATGAACGCCATGGACGCTGAGATCAAGCCCCACAGCACCATGATCCGGGTGATCGTCAACCGGGCACCAATCTTTTGCAGGTAAAGCGTACTGGGTATTTCCAATGCGATGTAGCCGATGAAAAACAAGCTTACGCCGAGTCCGTAGGCAGCATCGCTCATGCCTAAATCGTGCTTCAGGTAAACCTGCGCGAAGCTGATGTTCACGCGATCCAGATAATTGAGAACCCAGGCCACGAAGATGAAGGTCATCAAACGTAGTGTGACTTTTCTATAGACCTTCTCGATGCGCTCATGGCTGCGCTGGAGAAGATGGGGCACGGCATCTGTAGCTGCTGTTGTTGTCATTGTGCACGCCTCGGACTTTGTGTAGCACGACCAAAGCCATGGGGGGGCTTGGTGTGCTTTTTTATTAGGTCTCTAAGAGAATATGGCGAATTTTCTTCTCTCGCAATCAAAAAAAGAACGATCTCTAAGTATTTTTTGATCTAGCGCATGTGTTGAGGCAACGCGTTATGCTTAGTATCGCTTACGCAGGTGATGAGATCGGACCTTGATATGACTGCACGAAAGCCTTTAGGCCACAAACAACCTGAAACCCAGGAAATACTCAGGCATTGGCACGATGTTGTACCTGATGACCGTCTGGCCCACCTGGTCAAGGATGCAACTCGCGCGCTGGTCAGAGCACTGCAGATGCGGTTGACCGAACACGACGTATCCTTTGGTCATTGGGCGTTCTTGCGGATCCTCTGGGAGACAGACGGATTGACCCAAAAACAACTCAGCACTCAGGCTGGACTGATGGAACCTACGACTTTCGCTGCGGTGAAGGCGATGGAAAAACTGGGCTACGTCGTCCGGCAGCAGATGCCGGATAACAAGAAAAATGTTCACGTCTTCCTCACCGATGAAGGACGGCGACTGAAGGATGTGTTGATTCCTCTGGCGCTGGAAGTCAACGAGGTGAGTGTGGCCGGGCTCGAGGAGCAAGACGTCGAAACAGCACGACACGTTCTATTGACGGTGATAGAGAATCTCGCAAACGCAGAAGCGAATTCCATCAATCCTTCCCATCGGGTGCCGTCAACGCGGGAGGTTGGGCGCATGATCAACGAGGGGAGCCCGCAGAATACGGAGTTTTTTGTACGCTAAGCCCCGCGTGATGGCTGTAAGCCGCAACGGGCATGGACTGCGTCCAGTTGAAGTACACCCCAACCGGGCGTAAGGCCGACCATT
>Ga0209542_10003905_pt1 | contig 31347 bp, 45 predicted proteins | sample RifCSPhighO2_01_FD_184028 | JGI IMG/M metagenome (GOLD analysis project Ga0209542, IMG submission 184028) | Soil microbial communities from Rifle, Colorado - Rifle CSP2_plank highO2_0.1 (SPAdes) (version 2) | ecosystem: Environmental > Terrestrial > Deep subsurface > Rock core/Sediment ... | reverse complement strand
TCCAAGATATATTTTAGGGCAATCAATCTTTGCACCAGTTCCGTAAGAATTAACAATTTTTTTAAAGAATCCAGCAATATTCTTTATTCTCAGCTCTTTTTGAGCTTTTATAAGTATTTTCTTCATACATATATAATATGTATTAAGTATATAAGCCTTTTGGTTTATCGTCGATGCTTTATATTTACTCTATTCATGATTTATATTTGTAACTTCTATAAAAGAGTTACATGTAGTAAAGTTTTTAAACAATAAAATATTTTAGACTTTATGCCTAATAATCGCAAAAAACCTTATTTTAGAAGTAGAACAATTTCAGAGATTAAGGACTTAACATTATCAGAAATTAATCCACAAATGTCCGGACTCATTAGAGCTATTGATGGTCTTGATTCATCTCACAGCCTTGTTCTTAGTGATTCTGTTATTCCCCAAAAATTTTTTGAAGGGCAATATAATCCTGCAAGAAAAGCTTACAAACACGGGGCTTATCTTCCGTTAGAGCAAAAATTAACTTTAAGTGAAGTAATCCAATATTCTGAGACTCCTGTAAGAATTAGGGAAAAAAGCTTTGAGCGTTTAAGAAATATGCCTGAGTCTAATATCAATTTTTTAGGCTATAGATTTCGTCCAGTTAGTGGTCGCGATAAAAGAGAAAGGTTTGTTCCTTTTGTTTGGTTAGTGGAGGGTGCTAAGCTTTTTGCTTACGCATGTCAGAAAACAATAAAGGGTATCGAGGTTAAAATTTATGATAAAGCAGAGAGAGTAAAAACTGAGGGGGCTAGTGCTGTTTTAAGTGTTCCTTCAAGAACTTCCGGTGCCTCACGTTATGAATTTAGGATGGATCATATTCCAATGATTTCTAATCAAAACAATTTAGCTACAATTCTTAGTCTTAGTTCTTCTGCCCCTGTTGAGGGTTCAAGCAAAAGATATCAGATGAGACATAAAGACTTTGATATAAGATATACTTATGAGAATGAAAGAGAAGAAAGTGATAGAATGGTTTTTGGACCTCATGATATTGCAGGTTACTTTGGAATTATTAAACGCCTTGTTGATGAAGCTAAGACATCCAATCCTCCAAAATACCCAATACCTTTCATAATGTGTCCATTTTCAATATCTTCACAACATCAAATGGAGTTTTATAAGAGGCTTGAGAATAATGTGCTTGTAAAGGATAATTCATTAAAGAGTAAAAATAAGTTAAGAAAATTAAATCTGGCAGAAAAATCTATTCTTTTAGGAAGATCCTTGGGCATATTTGGAAATGACGATTTTGCCTTTAATAAACCAAATAGGGATGGTCGTCTTGACACATATAATTCTTGGAATTGGAATAATTCTGATTGATTAATTTTTCATTCACCTCAAACATAACAAGCAGCCTTTCCACCTTTCATAATATACTTTTGATGATAATCTTCTGCCTTGCAATAAGTTGTAGCTTTTTTAATTACTGTTGCAATAACTCTTGAATGTTTTTTCTGTTCTTCTTTTAAAGATTTTTCAGCTTGTTTTTTCTGAATTTTATCAAAATAAAATATCGCAGAACGATATTGAGAACCCACATCAGGACCTTGCCTATTCATCTGAGTAGGGTCATGTATATTCCAAAAAATATTAACTAATTTTTCATATTTTATTTTTTTAGGATCATAAGTTATTCTAGCAACTTCAGCATGTCCTGTGTACCCATTACAAACATCTTCATATGTTGCATCTTTCTTATCTCCTCCTGCATATCCAACTTCAGTGCTAACACCTGGAACAACTCGGAAAGCCTCCTCAACTCCCCAGAAACATCCTGCTCCAAACATCGCAATTTTCTTTTTAACCAATTTTTTAACAACTTTTTTCTTCATAAAATCTTCACCTAATATTATGTCAAAGTGTTTCCCTAAAACCACATTCTTTAGAATGTGGTCAACACTTTGAGCATCCAAAAATCGAGCACCTTTTCAAACCATGACTTTTAAGTCATGGTGGTGCATCGATTTTTTGATACATAAAATTATCAATCTTGCTTTTTGCAGATTTTCTCTTTTTCATTTAACAAACTCCACATTATCAATTTTCTCAAAACCATTATCTCCTGTAAGAAATATCAAATCATTTTTACGGGCTGCAATATACCCAATGCAATCAGCATAAGATAATTTCTTTTCTTTATGAATATATCTAAAAGAAGAAGATTCTAAAGCTATTTCATAATCTAGTTCAATAAATTCCATATTAAGAGAACTGATAGTCTTCTTAGCTTCAATTTCATTCATTTCTTTTAGCAGTGAGAAATAAGTTTCAGAAAGATTCAGATATGTCGTTACGAATATCATCTCTTTGAATTTAGAATAATTCGGATTGCCTTTCATGATTTCAATTATGGCATAGGTATCAAAAAAATATTCACTCATTTTCAGGCCACAAGTCTTCATCTACTTCATCAATTAATTCTTGAGTATTTCTTTTCAGCTTTTCTTTAAGTATTCCAAAAACATCCTTGACCTTTGTTTTCTTATCAGATGTAATTGTTATAATTATCTCTGTTCCGTCCTTTATAGACTGCTTATCAACTATATTTGCAGGTATAACTATGCCAATAGAATTTCCCCATTTTTTAGCTTTAGCCTTAATTTGTTCCATAAGTTAGACACGTCTAACTTATTTATAAAACTTTCTACTTCATATGATACATAAAACTATCAATCTTGCTTTTTGCAGATTTTCTCTTTTTCTGGTGTTCTTTCAAAAACGCATTTATTTTATCAATTGCAATTTGTTTAATCTCTCCAGAAGTCATTGCTCCAGATTTATAATCGCTATATATCTTTTTCAATTTAGAATCATCAGGTTCAAACATATATTTAAGATATTGAAAAGAAACATCAACATCTGGGTTTCCTCCATGTCTTCTATGTTCTTCAAGAGTATCCTTTCCTCCAGAAAAGGCATATTTCTTTATTTTTCTCTCAACTTCTTTTTCATCATCAGTGGTATATATTGCAGCCCCTTGCGAAGAACCCATTTTTCCATCCATTCCAGTAAGAGGCGGGAGAAAACTACATTGTATTGAAGCAGGTTTATTATATCCAAGCTTAGGTAAAATATCTCTTGTCAATCTAAAATGAGGATCTTGATCAATAGCATGAGGAATAAGACAGGGAATATTCTTTCCTTTAATAACTGATGGCAAAAATGCAGGAACTGCTTGCATAGAGGTGTACCAAATCTGCCCTATATTCGAACTCTCATTTAATCCAAAACTAGACTTAACCATTGAAAAAGTAATCTTCTTAGCAACCTTACAAGCTTCAGGATAAATAATAGATGCATGCTTAGTATCAACTAAAAAGTGTGTTTTTTTAGGATTAAATCCAATAGCAATCACGTCCAGAAAATCTTCTTCCATTTGTTTCTGAATTTCTTCATAAGTTTTATCTTTAAATAAAAATTTTTCATCATCAGTGAACTGAAACCACAATTCAACATCAAACGCATCTTGCAACCATTTTGTAAACATTAAAGGCATTAAATGTCCTAAATGCATCTTTCCAGATGGACCTCTTCCAGTATAAAGAAAAAATTTATTCCCTTTTGAGTATTCATCAAGCAACCATTTCAAATCCCTATGGGCAAAGAATATTCCTCTATCAAGCATAAAGTTTTTGCCTCCAATCTTTTCAATCCTTTTAATCAAATCAGAAGAGATCTCCCCAACTCCAAATTCAGAGATAAGTTTAGAATAATCCACTTTACCAACCACGTCCCAAGGAGTCACATAAAACTTATCATCTACCATAATTAATACAATTTAAAATACAATATAAACATGTCGATATGCCTATTTTAATTTCCAATAGCTATATTTTTATACTATAACCTTTATATTTAATCATCAAAAAATCGATGCACCACCATGACTTAAAAGTCATGGTTTGAAAAGGTGCTCGATTTTTGGATGCTCAAAGTGTTGACCACATTCTAAAGAATGTGGTTTTAGGGAAACACTTTGACATAAAATTTCAAAAATGGGGTTCATAAGAGCAGGTTTCACAGGAGGATTTATAGGCATAGTAATAGGTGTTGCAGACATATTTGTAAACTCAAAAATTATAGAAAAAATGTCTAGCGTAGGCTTATGGCTTGCAAGTTTCTTTGGAAAAATATGTATAAACACACAAGAGATTCAATGCACTCTTTCAGAAAAATTTACAACAATAATAGCCACAATAGTTGGTAATTCAATTACTTACTTTGTTTTAGGTGTATTGCTAAGTCTTGCAATAAGCGTTATTAAGCTGTGGATGACTCCTTCAAAACCAGCTGAATTAGCATCAGTAGAACAACAACCCCAGCAAGTGCAACAAGTTCCTGTTGAGCAACAGGTAGTGAAACAACCAGAACAAATTCAACAAGTTCAGCAACCTGTTCAACAAGTAGAATCTATTCCAGTAGAACAACAACCCCAGCAAGTGCAACAAGTTCCTGTTGAGCAACAGGTAGTGAAACAACCCATTAAACAAGAGAAACAACCAGCTAAAAAAAGATCAAAAAAGAAATCAAAAGTTTCAAAAAAATCTAAAAAGAATTAATTTTCTTCAGATTTAGATTCATCTTCAGAATCTTCATCCGAAATCTCAGGGTTTTCTTCAATATCAAGCTCTAATTCTTGCAATATTCCAACTATTTTATCAAGCTTTGCATTAATTTGACTAATTTGTTCTGAAGAGGCTCCTGAATGAGAACCCATACTATTATCTCTTGAGCCAAAGTTATTTCCTCTATCGTTCTGTTGACCAAAACATTCACTACAAAAGACAGGTTTGCTTCCTGTAGGTTTAAATGGAACTTGGCATTGTTTACCACATTTACTACAAGTAGCCTCATGCATTTCAGAATTTCTTCTCTCAGGTCTTCCACGGTTAAATCCTCCTCTATCAGAATTTCTATCTCTAGATATTCCTCCGAATCCTCCACGTCCTTGTGGTCTAAAATTTCCCATATCTTGATTTAAAAATCGGACTATTTAAATGTGTTTAATTGTTTGAAGGATCTGCAACAAGCATAGTTTTAGCATAAAATGGTAGCGGCCCTTCATATTTTGCAACATCAATAATAGCCTCAATCACTTCACTCGTCTGGCAGAAAGGAAATGAAAAAACCTCTTGAAGAACTACTTCATCAAATGGATTTTCACAATATTGCGCAAATCTTACAAGTGCCAAACTATATTGGGTAGCCTTATCCTTGGGAATAAATGCACATCTTTCTAGATCTTTTGGCCTAGGCTCTCTAGATCCAGCATTTCTAAGACAGATAAGGTCATCATTTGGAGAGCTTGAAATAACTATTGAAGGACCATTTAAACTAGCAATTGCCCCATATAATATGCTACAAATTCCTTTAACTTTAATTCTTTCTAAGTTTTCAGAATAATCTGGCCTGACATAATCTCTATCTTCCATTACACCCCTCAAAAAACATCCATTATAAATCTAACTAAATCTTCTTCCTTCTCAATAGATTAGCATTTGTCACAACAGTAATTGAAGATAATGCCATTGCTATTTCTGCAACTATCGGGTGTAGAACGCCTGCAACTGCCAATGGAATCGCAATTATATTATAGGCAAAGGCCCAGAACAAGTTTTGTTTTATCTTCCCAAATGTAGCTTTAGATAAATTAATTGCCTGAACTACTCCAAGAAGTGAACCTCTAGCAAGAACAATATCTCCTGCTTCAATTGCAATATCTGTTCCAGTGCCCATTGCAATGCCTACATTACTTTGTTTTAGCGCAGGAGCATCATTTATACCATCTCCTATGAATGTAACCATTCCTTCTTTTTGTAATTCCTCAACTTTCTTGGCTTTGTCTTCAGGGAGCACATTTGCGATTACTTCGCTAATTCCAACCTGAGATGCAATAGCCTTAGCAGTTAGTTCATTGTCTCCTGTAATCATAACAGTCCGATACCCATTCATATTAAGTTGAGATATAGCTTGGGAAGAATCTTCTTTAATTGCATCTGCAACAGCAAGCGCACCTATAACTTTTTTATTTTCAGCAACAATCATAACAGTTTTACCTTGTGACTCAAATCCTACAATTTCTTTCTCAAAAACAGAATATTTTATCTTTTCATCATTCATCAAAGCTCTATTCCCTATGACTATTCTTTTAATTCCTATTTTTCCAATTATCCCCTTTCCCCTTACAATGCTAAATCCAGTTACTTTCTTATATTTTTTTAAATTAGCCTTAGAAACTATTGCATGAGCAATTGGATGTTCGCTCAATTTTTCTAAAGAAGCTGCAGTTTCCAAAAGATAATCCTCTTTAACCTTTGAATAAATATCTGTAACTTCTGGTTTCCCCTTTGTTATTGTCCCAGTTTTATCAAATACAACTATCTTAATTTCTTTCATTGTTTGTATGGCCTCACCCTTTCTAATTAATATTCCGCGTTTAGCACCCATTCCACTTCCCACCATTAAAGCAGTAGGAGTAGCTAACCCAAGAGCACATGGGCAGGCTATAACTAAAACAGCAACCCCCACTCCTAGGGCTTTACTTAAGTCTCCTGAAAAGAACCACCAATTAGCAAACGTCAGAACAGCTAAAACTAAAATGATTGGCACAAATACAGAGGTTATCTTGTCTGCTAATTTTTGAATTGGCACTTTAGTTCCCTGAGCATTTTCAACCAATTCTATTATATGTGCTAAGAAAGTATCTTTTCCTATTTTAGTAGCCTTCACATAAAGTATACCATCTTGATTTATTGTAGCTCCAATAACAGGGTTTCCCTTCATTTTTTCAACAGGTAAACTCTCTCCAGTAACCATTGATTCATCAACAGAACTTTCTCCTCTAACCACAATTCCATCAGTAGGTATTTTCTCACCCGGTTTAATAATCATAACATCTCCAATTTTAACATCTTCAATTGGAATTTCTATTTCTTCCTTTCCTCTAAGAATTCTTGATTTCTTTGCACCAAGTTCAAGAAGTTTTTTTATTTCAGAACTTGCTCTTCCCCTTGCTTTGGCTTCAACATATTTTCCAGTGGTAAAGAAGGCCATAATCATCGCAGCAACACCTGAATAATCCTGGACTATTCCAGTAAAGTAAAATATTCCTGTAAGATAAGCAACAACAGTCCCCAAAGCAATAAGAGAATCCATATTAAAGTAAAACGTAAATAATCCTCTAAGTCCAGATCTTATAGTGCTCCATCCAAAAATAAATATGACTGGAAATCCGAGAACAAGAATAGCAATAATTGAGTAGGGCATCTCAATAAATTCATAACCAAAAAGTCTCTCAGAAAGCATAATAATGGCAATAGGAATAGTCAGCACCCATGACCAAATTAACTTTTTCTTCCAGCTAACTATTTCAGAGTCTTCGACAGGCGCTTCATGATTGTGCTCGTGTTCATTCATTCTATCTTAGACACCTTATAGCCTGCTCTCAAAACAGCATTCTTTAACTCATCAACAGACACATTATCTTCTGCTTCAACATTTCCTTTCTTAAGCATTAAACTGATAGATACTTCCTTAACACCTTGCACTTTTTTCAAACTTCTTTCAATATTACCTGCACAAGACGCGCAATGCATTCCTTCAATTGTTAATTTTATTTTTTTCATTTTGCTCCCCAGTTGGAAAATGGAAATTTAAAAATATCAATTTTTATTTTTTTCATTTTTTACCTCCATGAGTATTCTGAATTTGTTTCACAATCCACATTATTAATAAAACTACAACAACCCAAAACAAAATCATAAATAAAAAACCAAAAATATTCATAAACCCAAACCCTCCATAAAACCCATTCATCATACTACCCATTCCATAGCCTCCAAAGCCCATCATTCCAAATCCACCAAATAAAAGTACAGCTACAAGAACAACCAAAACAATAATCAAGTTACTCTCTTGAGTTTTATTTTTCATACTTTATTTCCTCCATAAATCTTAATAAAGGTATACAATGTTCAGCCATATGTTTTTCAATAATGTTCATAAGTGGGTCAATAGTTAATTTATTTATTTGATAATATCTAAATTTTCCATCAATACTCACTTCTACAAATCCACACCTTTTTAATCTTGCAAGATCATGGCTAACAGATGTTTGGTCCATACCAAGTTTAGACATTATCTCAGAAACATTCTTCTTTCCTTCTCTCAATAAATTAATAATTCTTAATCGTGAATCTGAAGATAAAGTTCCAAAAAATAATTTATATGCAAGATACAATTTATCTTCATTAAAACCTTCCTTACAACATTCCTTTAATATGGTCTTACTTATCATATGATTCATTAAGACATATGGCTATATAAACTCTTTGGATTATTTGTTTTTCGGATTAAATCGACCTAGTTATAAACGAGGGATAAGATTCTGGAGAAATCACAAATAAACAATATGTGGAAATGAAGAAAAAATTAAATAGGAGATTTAGATGAAAATCGGAATTGTTATAGGCACAAATGAGCCAGAAGTTGTCTGGAATGCTTTTAGATTTGGAGATACATCATTAAAAGCAAATCATGAAATCCAGATCTTCTTAATAAATAAAGGGGTTGAAATTGAGGAGATTTCAGAAAGTTTCTTTATTTCTTGAAAATAAAGGGAAGATATTGGCTTGTGGAACTTGTTTAAAATCAAGAAAAAAAGAAGGAAGTAACGTTTGTCCGATTTCAACTATGAAAGATTTATTAAAAATGGTTGAAGAGTCTGATAAGGTTTTGACATTTTGATAGTTCATTAGTTCCAGCTACGTTGATTTTTAAGAGCATACTAAAACAGAAAGCTTATATAATACAAAATCAATTAATAATCTATAACATAAGGATGTCCTTAATGAAAAAAGAGAGATACCACGCCAAATTATTATTCTTTTCCACAATCGTTATAATCTTAACAGGCATAGTTTCTGCAGATGTTTATCTATCAGACGTTTATTTTACTGTACCCGACACTGTTCTAATAACAAATGAAAAAATAGGTTTAAAGGGATATGTCTATCAATCAAATTATACCAGCAACGGAACATTAGTTTCGAGCTATGCGGCATTGCAAAACGCGACGGTAAACTTAACAATTTTAAACTCTTCTACTGTCTTTTCCAATCACACATTTTCAACTGATACTTCAAGTTCATTTTATTCATCAGGTAACTTCTATCCTTCCGCAACTAATGTAAGCGCGCCGTCTTCTTCAGGAATATATACAATAAGAGCAGAATATATAGATATAAACAATAATATATCATTCTCAGAAGTTGAAATAACTGTTCTTAATCAGACTCTTGATTTACTTAGTGTAAGTCCGGATAAGGCAATTTACAATCCTTCTGAATCTATGATTGTAGAAGCAGAGGCAATAAGGTCCATAGGAGATAAAAAACTTTTCGTTGCGAATATTTCAATCAATGGGAGTCTAAGAAACTCAACAAAAGCAATCTTGCAAAGTTTTACTTGTACAACTGGAAACAACGGAAAATGTACATCAAGTTTAACTTCTCCGTCAAGTTATGGAAATTATTTCATAGAATTAAGCAACTTTAAAACATTTAGTTCACTTTCTGTTGTGCCATTTTCTTACAACCTCTATATGAAAGACGATTTAAGTGGACTAAAGAACATATTTGCCGTCGGAGAAAAATCCAAAGTCGAAGTTAAAATAAATAACGCTACATCTACTGACAGCTACACCTTCTCAGGATATATTGCAGATTCAGGAGGCAATTCGGTTAAGTCAATTGATTCCACTGTTTTAAACAGCAATAATTCATTTACCAATAGCTTCCAGTTCACTGTTGATGCAGTCACTTTTAGTTACGGAACTTATTCCGCGTATGTAACTGTTACAAAATCAGGGGATGGAAGCATAAGTTCGGTAACTGCATTTAAAGTTCAAGACTGGGCATTATCAGTAGATAAAAAGTCTTCATCATCTGGATTTGAATACGAATTTTCTACTTTTCCAAACAAAACTTTAAAACTTGAGGCCCTTCCAACTTACAGGTCTAACGGCTCTGTAATTCCAAACATTACCTCTTTATCTTTCAATATCAGCCTTAAAGATGAACTTGGAAATAGTCTTTCTTCAACAAACGCTAATTGGAATTCAAGTTGTGGAAAATCAGGATGTTATGAATTTTCAATAACCTCTCCATCAAACTTAGGAAAATACAACCTTATTAGCATTTTATCTTATTCAGGTGACAGCCAGACAGATTCAAGAACTGTAAGCGTAATTTCAGGTATAATGTCTGCACAATCAACAGATAAAGATGGAAGCATAAAAGAACTCTTCGGAAACAATGAATATGCCTATCTAAGTCTTAGTGCTTACAATCAGACTTCAGATTCATTCAATTTAAGCGATGCAGAAGTGTTTATTGTAAGCTATATGAATGGAAGCAATTACGCTTACACACAAGTTAATTACTCTCTTGTAAATTCTTCAAATAGTGTGAATGAGTGGGGGTGGAATTCAACTTTCCAAAGATTAAAATTAGATGTGCCCAATACAGGAGGAGTTTATGATATTTTTGTTTTCGGAAACAACAGAACATTAGGAACTGAAACAAAATTCATAGTTAACCCTTATGATTATTGTTTAATGCCAAAGAACTCTCCATCAACTTCTGGTTCTGGCTCAAGTTATTATTACTCATCACAATTCAAAACAACAGACACAATTTATTTTGAAATTCAACTAACACAAGCAAACAACCCCCTTGGAAGAGCAAGTGCTTTCAATAGCACTGGAAACAGTAGCTCTTATGGGATGTTCAGTTCTGGATGCAATGCTGACACAACATCAAAACAAGTTGTAAATAATGCAACAATTACAGTTTTAGAAGTAAAAAACTTAGACTCTGGTTCAATACAGGCCATAAACACTACATCTTCAACATGCCAATCAAGTGACACATCTGGAAGATACACTTGCACAGTTCAGCCAAACTCAAAATGGGATGGTGGAATAGGCATAGCAAAATTCAGTGCTCTTGGGCAAGATGGTAGCAGTGCAGTTTTCTATGGAAATTTTGAAGCAAGAGCATTTTATCTTTATGGGTGGAGTAGCAACTGGCAAAATGACCCCTCAAAGAATATAACTCTTAATTTGCAAATGTATGAAGTGGGGGGAAGTAGTAGCTGGGGAGGTTATCAAACTGGAAAAAGTGGAACAGTAAGTGTCAAAAGAGTTGAATACCAAGGAAGAGATGGAGAATGGATATGGCCCCCTGTTGACTCTGGATATAATGTAACAAATATAAGTTCTGTATCCGTTACCTCAAGCAATTGGAATAGCAACACCCTTGAGCTTCCAGTATCATTTGCTCCAGGAGGTACATGGAAAACAGGTTATTATAGAGTTGCATTACAAGGAACCACAACTTCAGGAGACACAGATTATGGATATGCTTGGTTTGCAGTAAAACTATGGGATGTTTATGGGCAACCGATTGAATGCACAGCAACTTCATGCAATTATAAAAGCTACTTCAACTCAAAAGAAAATGTAACTCTATATATAACAATAAACAAAGCAGGGGATAGTTGGTGGAGTTCAAATACAGGTGGAAGAGATATTTATGGAAATGTATCTGTCTCAGTAAAAAAGATACAAGACTGTAAAACATGGCCTTGTAAAGAAATGAATTCAACGGAATACACTTCAAGTAGCATCAACGTAAATTCTTCAAGTTCAAGCTACCAGTATGCATCAACAAACCAAAGTAATTATCTCATCCAGATAAATAAAACTTCAGGTAGTTGGAACACAGGATATTATTCTGTTGTTCTTGATGTAAATAACACAGATACAGGTTATGCATGGTTTAATACAATTTCATTCTATGTTGAAACCCAACCCACAAATTCAACAGGAACAGGATGGAAATACAATATAAGGGGAAGTCAACCTATGTACTTTAACATTACTACAACAAAGAGCTATATGAGGGGAGATTCCAGCGGAACAAGATATAATATATCTGATTATATCAACACATCAATTAATTCCGCCGTTTTAAGAACATGGGACTCACAAAATTACCAATCAATAGAAATGAATTATCCAGATAACTTTAATATAACTCCATTGACGATAAATGGTAATGGTCTGATAAATCTCACTTATAATGGGAGTGCATGGCCTAATGGATATTATTGGGGGGAAATCACCCTCAATAATTCTGATGGAGAAAGTTCAACGGGGTGGATTTGGTTCAATGTCCAGCCATTTAGAGTTTCAACATCATCAAGCAATTATAATATTGACTCGGAAGGTTGCGCTAACTTATCCCTATCTATCTATGACTCTGACTGGAACTCAAACACACCTTTATCTGGGAACTATTCAATTAATAAGATATATGAAGATATATGGAGTGGCGCAAGCTCAAGCCAAACATCTTATTCAAACTTCACTATTAATTCAGGTTTAAACACTAGTTCTTTCAACGCTACAGCAAACGTAAGCGTCTGCCCAAACAATGGTGTCTGGGGTGCGGGAAGTTGGGGAGGATACCACTATCTTAACCTTGTTGTAAAAGATAATGCTGAAAACGACACCCAAAATGGATGGTATTCATTTAGAAGTATTCCATTTACTGCTACATGGGGTGGAAGTAGCACTTACAGATCAACAAGCGAGAATGTTGAAGCAAACGTGACATTAACTAAACCCAATGGAGGAAATGCAACTGGAAACCTTACTAAAGTTTACCAATGGAGATATGACAATTACCAAAGTTCCAAAGAGGAATACAGGTTTACGGTAAATTCATCAGGAGTTTACTGTGACTCCGCCGTATCAGGACAATGCAGAGTTAACAGTACTGGAGATGTTACGATTTACGCCCCTTCTACAGGATGGAGAGTTGGATGGAACTACATTCAAGGAGAATGGACAAAAGACACAGATTCTTCAGTATCTGTTCAGGACTGGAGTGGAATAAGCTTTGAAGGAAAAGCTGCCTATAATGGGTACTTCTCAAACCAGGACTTCTCTGGAAACTGGAAGTATTATTTTGCTCCAAATGAAAATATCACAATAAGATTATATATAAAAAACCAAAGTGATGGCGCAACATCAGCAACAATATCAAGTGTCCAGTATTCAACTACACAAAACTGCTGGACTGAATCTTGCAGAACATACACCACTCCAACATATACAACGACAGAACTCTCCACAGGAACATATCAGATAAATATAAGTAGCAGTTCCAATTGGACAAAAGGAGATTATGCAATAAAAGCCGTGGCTGGAGGAGCAACAATCACAGGAGGGAATGTCAGAATAAAAGATTTCAACCCTCCAAACATTACATCTATGAATATAATAAACAATGCAACTTACAATATAAGTTTACCCTTTAGTGCAACTACTGCAAAAGCATCTACTTGCAGCCTAGACTTCCTCAACTATAATACCTTTAACAATTGGGGATATTGTAGTGGCTGGAATTCAACAACAAACGGAACAACCTCCACAGCGCAAACGATAGGAGCATGTAATCTTACAAATTACAATTACAATGGATCTGTTTATACAACAGAATATGTCTCTAACAACTACCATTCGTTTAGTGATGGAAGCAACTGGTCTTCATGTTATACATCTGGAAGCTCTCAGTCATGTTCTGGAAAAGATTCATCAAGAACAACAAATTATATTTCAACAGGAGGAACCTCTCACACATATACATTGAACCTCACAGATTTACAAGCTCAACACTATGGAATCAGAATATGGTGTTATGATGAAGATTATAATTATGCAAACGTCATCGCTGCATTTAAAATAAATAATAGCATATGATAAAATGAAAATGGCCCGCTACAAAATAGGATTCACATTTTTAATAGCCGTAGCTTTAAACATGGGAGTTGTATTAGCAGCAACAAACTTTCAGGTAACAAGTTTTTCTTGTTCCCCGTCTGAAACTACTATAAACAGTTTATTCTCATGTACAGCAACAATCCAAAATACAGGAGATGCTGCCGGAACTTTAAGTATTGCAACACTATACTCAGATTCAGGAAACTGGCTCGAAGATTCAAATTACCCTCAGTCATATGGGCAATCAGTTAATCCGGGAAATAGCATAAGCGTAACATTTTCAGGGTTAAGAGCTACAAAATCAGGAAATAATGGGTTCTCAAAAATAATGCTTGACTCTGTTACAGATACATATGTTGCAGACAACAATAAAAAAGTCAATGTAGTTAATGTTGTAGCAACTATAATCAATTCAGCTTCTTCAGCTGTAATGGGAGAAACTGTAACTACAACTGCAGAAGTTACAGCAGGAGGAAATATAGATGTTTCTCTTTCATTCACCTCAAATTCTGGGGGTTGTAGTATAGGGAGCCAAACAAATCCTAAATCAATTTCCGAAATGACTGAAGGAAGTAAACAATCAAGAACATGGACAATTACTCAAGGAACAACAGGAAATTGCGAATTTACAATATCTGCAACAGCAACAGGTTCTGGGGGAGTTGCATCAAAAATAGATTCAACTACAAGCACCATCACATGTACAGATTGTCCAGTCGCAAGTAGTAGCTCATCATCTAGCAGTGGAAGTGGAGGAGGAGGCGGAGGTGGTGGTGGAGTTGGTAGCACAGGAGCAGTCAAGACTTATATCGTAGGAGAACTTAAAGACAGTCAAATAGTTATTTTTTTCAAGGGAGAAAAAATAAGCTTTAATGTATCTGAACAAGCACACACCCTAACATTAGTAAGCCATACAAACACTTCAGCAGTAGTGGAAATTGAAAGTGAAAAACAAACCTTTACTATTGAAGTTAATGAAAAAATTGAAGTAGATTTTAATAAAGACGAAGAAAAAGATATTTCAGTAAAACTAGACAAAATAGACCTTTCCACAAATGAAATCAGTATTATTTTAACAAGATTATCTGGAGCAGATAAAATTCCTCTTCCTGAAGCAGATAAAGAGAGCAATGAAATTGGAAAATCTATAAGCAATAAAACCAAACCTAAAATAACAATACTCATACTATTAATTGTTTTTGGAGTCATTACAATAATTTCATTACTCACTTATATTATCAAAAGAAAAAAAAGAAAGAGATTGTGGGGTGAAAAATGATAGAAAGAAGTGAAAGAATAGCATTTTATGTGTTTGTCTTTTCATTTATAGCTGTAATTATTTTATTTATTATGATTTCTCCAATAGGCATAACTGGAAAAGCTATAGAAAATGTGCCTACAGATAATGAATTAAGTAAGGCATCTGAAGAAGTGAGTTGTAGTAGTTTAGAATGTGAATTTGGATGTGAAAGTGGAAAGTGCATAACCCTTGTAGACTCTTACACTTACAGAACAATAGTTGGTTTTAAAGAATCTGAAAAAACAACTATAATAATAGAAACCACTCCTTTATATCAACCCCCTGTAGAAACACATGAGCTTGGAGATATTAACATAGAAAAATCAATAGAAGTCCTAAAAGATGAAAAGACGTTCTTTAGTGTGTCGGGAAATGAATATTTCATTATATTAAAAGAATCAAATCCAACACAAGCAACATTTGAAATCAGTGGAATTTCTGAACAAGTAACAATAATCGTTTCAGAAACAGAAGATATTGACTTAACAGGTGATGGAAATAAAGAGATCTCATTAAAAATAAAGTCAATTAATATTATCAGCAACAAAGTAAAGCTAATCCTAACTCAATAATTTTATCAACACTTCATACTATCATTTCTTCTATCAACCCAATCATCTCCAAAAGTAACAAAACCACTAATAACACGAGAACTAATAATCTCTATGTAAATATAAATCCATTTTTCAATTAATTTCATGAAATTGCCTTATCATCTCATGATAAGATGACAATCCCCCAATCTCAATGTCAATCTTAAAACTTGACTTCGCCAATTGGCTCGTCAGTTAAGTTAGCTATTTTTAACAAAGTAAATTTGTCAAAAATAAAATGAATATTACTCACTAGGTTTTGACAGTTGAGTATATTCCTGTTAAAATAGCTTAATTTTTATTGAAATTGCATCAAAATACATCAAATTTATCTTAAAATTCAATAAAACAATAGATAAATTTCTCAACTGTCAAAAGAACAGTGATTTTTATGAGTTAATTTTTAGATTAATTTACTTATAGAGATTTAGGGAAGTTTCTAAATCTCTAATAGACAATTAGGAAACTACAGTAACTGAACCTAATTGTCTATAATCTAAAAATACTCTATGTGTGAAACACTCTGAGTTTGCAAGAGGCAAACTCAAGTTAAAAACTAAGTATTACTTAAATTCTTGATAGGACCTAATCAAATCAAAAAATTATCTTTGCTTATCATCAGCTATAGAATTTAAAATAGCCTCTTTTCTAGCATTATAATCTCCTCTTAAACTGTCAACTGTTCTCTCACTCTCTTCAACTTTGGAGCTCAAATCTCTTTCTAAAACCTTATCAAATAAAACATAATCTCCCTCGGTCCTAACATATGGCGCCTGTGAACCATCTCCTCTTTGAACAACTACTCCCGTGTCATCTCCCACAGAAAAAGGAACCAATCTTTCTTCAGCCCCTTGATTATAACCAAATGCAGATGCAAAAGTCATTGCACTATAAACAAGTAGAGAAGTTAATCCGCCAATCACTGAATGTTTTGGTTTACCACCAACAGCACCGCCAGCAGCAGCACCAATAACAGCAACAACAGAAACAGCGCCAACAACACTACCAACAGAAACACCACTAAAAAAACCGCCAAGACCAGCGCCAACAGCAGCACTTCTCAAATCATATTTGTAATTGTCTTCTTCCATAAATATCTTTCAAAATCGGAGTTTATAAATCTTTGTCCACTTTAAAGTTACATCGTGGTTGCTGAAACTAATATTAACTAAAAAGTAGTAAAGAAATAGAAAGATTTATAAATACAGAGATTCTCCAAAGTTCTATGGTAAAGATAAAAGAACAATTAAAACACTTTGGCTATAATGCCAAAGAACGAGCATATGTTTATATCGGAGTCATCGCAGGAGTAATTACCCCAATTGTCGGTGCAAGATATTTATTATTTAATGGAATTGAATCAGACAATTTGGTTGGAGAAGCAATTGCATGGGGCGGAGCTTTATTAGCGAATGCGAGTCCAATGGTCATTTCGCCACATTTACCAGTTCCGTTTTATACAGCAATGGCGGGAATAACAGCAGGAACTTTGGCAGCACATGGGTCACAGAGAAAAAGATATGAGAAAGAAAGAACTTTGGAGAACCTAGCTAAAGAAGCATCAGAATAAATCTTTCGTGATTAAGTCTACTTTTTATTTTCAGAAATTTCGTTTAATCAGAGATTATTAGTATCATCCATAGTTCTTTGTTGCTAGAGATAAGATAGAAATAAAGAGGGATAAAACCGGGCATAAACAAATGTTGAGAAAGTCACCTCAATAAAGAAAGATTATTGAGTTATTTTATTAAAAATTAGATTTCTAAACGGGAGGGCAGGCTATATCACTTGGAGCACTCCATAATTCCCCTATGTTTACCTTGACACTTCACTTCCTTGAGATTTGTTTATATGCAATAAACAAGATTAATGCAACTAATACTTGGACTTCTATACCCTGTAACGGTAATGTAGCAAAGCTAAAGCTTATGCCAAATAATCCAAATAAAAGTACAGCTACAAGAACAACCAAAACAATAATCAAGTTACTCTCTTTATGATTCATTATTCCCTCCTTTAATTCCCCTTAAAATATGAATACAATAATTACCCATATGTCTCTCTATTAAGTCCATCAATGGCCTTATAAATTCATTATTTAATGAGTAATAAACAAACTTACCATCTCTTTCTGAACTAACAAATCCACATTTCTTAAGTCTTTTAAGGTCATGACTTACAGCAGTTTGATCCATCTTCAATTCAACCATCAATTCAGAAACATTTTTAATTCCGCCTCTAAGCAAGTTTATTATTTTAAGTCTTGATTCCGAAACAAGTGTTCCAAAGAAAATCTTATATGCGCCATAAATCTCATCTTCTTTGAAACCTTCATTATGGCAGTGCTGTAATATGGATTTAATTGTCATATGATAAATAAATACATACTATATTTAAACTTATCTTTTAACTGTAGAAGCCAGGGACATATGTCCTAGGCTAACCGAAAATTAGTTTGCAGGTAAATTCAGCTAATTTACATGATAAAATATGAGGTTAGAAAAGAATATTTCAAACTTCGATTGAAAGGACATTCAAATAATCAATGTAGAAAAATACTTTTTGCAAAATACGCTTTCGAAGTTAATATTAGAACTCTGGAGGATGAGATACAATCATTTTAGACCCCATATGAGTTTAGATGGAAAAACTCCTGATGAAGTTTATAATGATTTTAAACTATTACTGGGTTAGGACATATGTCTGTGGATTGCACACTATTATCTTTTAACTACGCAGTTTAGTTTCAAAGTATGAATCAAACAACTAATTTAAAATAATTTTATTTTTTCTATTTTTACCATTATAATCTAAAGAGCATGAATTAGAAAGATTATTGGAAAAGTATAATATTCCTAAAGATAAGAACACCATAGAAATAACCTGTAATTCAAACCCCTTTAAGGGTAGAAGTGCAATCATAGGTCCAGTTATTCCTAAAACTCCCAGTGCACCAATACTACAAGCAGCACAACCCGGTATAAAGACTCCTAAAAAGACACCAATCGTACCAAATATTCCTAATTGGCTATTTATTTTTCTTATAGAAACTACTTTATATACTATAATAGTAAAAAGTAGTCCAGTAAGCAAACTAATCAAAATAACTGAAATAAATGTATACAAAGGAACAGTTTCTTTAAATCCAATAATAAGATTGATAAGAAAAACAAATCCGCTAAATACTCCTATAGAAAACATGTTTTTAATAGCACCTGTATTCTTAAAAATTACATTAAAAACAAAAAAGGTAAGAGATATTCCAAATAAAAAAAAGAAATATCTTCTTTGAGCAAATACATTCTTTATATTTAGTAGATTATATTTCATGCCCTCAAAATTCAATAAATTGTTTTATAGACTCAGCATCATATTCTTCAAATGTTTGAATTCTACCTAACTTTGTGATTGCTATTTTAGAAGTCATTCCTTTAAATGGAGCAACATATACATAACCATATTGGTTAGCATAGCTTTCAAGGTTTTCTACTAGATTTTCATCACATTCATAATCTTTACAATTATAATTAATAATAACGCCACCGCGACCACCCTCTATCCCATCAACGTGCTCAAGCATATGTTTCTGAATCTCAATTCGCATCGGTTTCTTTAATACATGTGAAGGAGGGCTTGATTCTATATGCCCATTAAAATCTATAGGTGGAAGGCCACCACCATTAGGAATTAAGGCAATAATTCCCCAAATTAAAATTGCAACAACTCCAATTTCAATAATTTTCTTAAATTTTAAACGCATCCCATCTTTATTGATTTGAGACTTTGGACTATTTTTATTAAGTACTTCAAAATGCTTTGCAGAATTATGCATAGTCAATCCTTCTTCATTTTTAAAGTTTCTATCACAAATATCGCATTTTGTTTTTTCTGCCATTGGTAATTATCTAAATAAAATAAAAATAAAAACAGTATTAAACCTTTCTATCATTTAATTGTTTAATTCGCTATCAATCATTTGCTTAAAGACTGAATAAGGTTGAGCTCCAGAAAGAGGTTTACCATTAATAAAGAAGCCAGGTGTTCCTTCAACTCCACTTGCTGCCCCATCACTAAGGTCTTTCTCTATTTCATCAACATATTTTTTTGAATCCATACATAGGCTTATATCATATCCTAAATCTTCAGCCCATTTTTTCAAAGTGTCAGTGCCAACATACTGAACTGTAGATTGCACAGAGCCCCCATCTAAAATATTTTGTTCTTCAAAAATCTTATCATGCATTTTGAAGTATGCTTCGTCGCCTCCCTTATCTCTTGCACAGTTAGCAGCTTCTGCATAAGGAACTGCACCCTCATGAAATCCTAAAGGAAAGTCACGATAAACTAGCTTTACCTTGCCTTTTGAAATATAATCTTTCTCAATACTAGGTAATGTATCTTGCCAAAACTTCCTGCAGAAAGGACATTGATAATCTGAAAATTCAATGATAGTCACAGGAGCATTCTTCTCACCTAGTACAGGATCATCATCTACACTTACCTTAACTGCAGATGGTTGCGGTGCACTAGGGAGGGGATTAGTTGAACCTATATTTTGAGTATTCTCTTTGCTAGGTATAACAAAAAATATAGCCAATATTAGAACTAAACCTATTAATGCAAATGTTGAATATTTCCACAAAGCATCTTTTTTAATAGTTATATAGTTTTCATCCTTAGACTTAGAACTTTTTTCATCTATCATATTTAATACCTCCTTTCAATATTTCCATAAAAAAGCTTAAGAAAGAACGTTTATAGAAATTAGGGTCTGAACGATAACCTCAAAAGGGGCTAAAAAGCTCAAATTTGGGCTTTAGACCGTTCATAAAGGCAAATTATTAGCGAGAAAAATCCAAATTATAAAACAGGCAACATATACCGCTCAATTTATTATATCTTTAAATAAATTGATAAAGTTTTACCCTTTTTCACTCTTTTAATAAGTCCTCTTTTTTCCAATTCTTGTAAAACATAACTAAGTTTTGCCTTTGACATATCCAATCTTAATCTAAGAGTACTTTGTGTAATTCCCTCTTGCTCACGCACAGCTTTTACCACTCTTTGTTCAAATTGGTCAAGAGCTTTCATAATAATATCAAATTTCATATTCTCTATTTTTTCTTTATTTTCCTCTTCTAATTTCTTAAGTATGGATCTATCTACTTTATCAGTTTTATTAAATACAAGAAGATAAATACCTAAAGCAAAAATAAAAGAAAATACTCCTACAGCAACATGACTAAAACTTAAAGCACGCTCAATACCCATACAATCTTTGTTTGGAAAACATCCTAACTCTCTACTTTGAGTACTAAGATTAGACGTGAGGTATAAAAAAAGTAATCCAACAGCAAATCCAATTAAAATTAATAAAACACCTAATTTCTTATTATCCATATTCTTTCAAAAAGAGTAGAGTTTTTAACTCTTTCATTCAAAAAATACAAAGAAATCATTCAAGGTAAGGGTCTATCTATTTTTAGAAATCTGCTTATAGCTAATAAAAAGAATTAATGCAACTAATACTTGGACTTCTATACCCTGTAACGGTAATGTAGCAAAGCTAAAGCTTATGCCAAATAATCCAAACAAAATCGGAAACAGTCCAGTTATACATAATGGACAAATTCCTACAATCAAACCTCCAATCGTTCCTACACTCGTAGTTCCTATTCCCCTACACCTCTTTCTTTCTTGATATTTAATATAAATAAGAATAGAATTAATAGAAACAAAAAATCCTATAACTCCTGTCAAAAAAAGAGATATTCCTAATTTAAGCCAATCAATTGTTCCAGCATAAATCCATATCAACTGAATTGTGTTATAAAACCCGCTTACAAAGAAATTCAAAATAATATACAACAGAAATATTGAAAAAAACCAATAAATATAAGGTTTCTTGAAAACTTGCCTCATTTTATTTAACTACAATCTTACCAAAACCCATACCCATACTACATGAAAATGAATATGTTCCTTTGGAAAGTGCAGGTAAATCCAAAGTATCTTTAGGGGTTTTAAGATATTTAGAATATTTCTTTCCTTCAACATTAAATACTACTGATCTTAAACATCCTCCAACAGAACTATCAGCACTTAAAGAAATAGGTTTTCCTGCATCAGCAACAGCATCTTCATAGTTATATCCATCCTGGCTCAAAATAACTTGTTGAGTTTGTCCTTGAATAACCTGGCCACCATTAGAAGAAACATTAGCGGTTTCTTTTTTCCCATTTACAAATACGAAACTACCTACTATTAGTACTAAGATTATCATGGCAAAAATGATTGTTTTAGTTTTCATATTAAATGAAATTAAGTCCTCTTTATATACCTATCCAAACACTCCACTTCTTGGACCATAAACCATCAACCAAGCAGTTAAAATTATCAAAACAAAAGATATAACAAACGTCCGCAGATGATCTTCCTTAAGTTTTCTTTCTTCAAGCTTCATTTCCCTATATATTAAATAATTAAGGGAAACAAGAATTACTGATGAAATTAAAAACACTATTACCATTGAAGCAATTAAATGATCATTAAATAACATAAATGCTGTCATCGCCCCCATTAATCCTCCCATAAATCCTGCCATCATTCCTTCCATTATCCCCATTATTCCACAACATTTACCATTCCAAATCCCAAGAGACATTCCAACAAACATGCCAAAAACACTACCTATAAACATTCCATTGGTAGAAGCAACAAAAAATCCAGAAAGAAAACCTCCAATCATTCCAAGAGTCATTCCAATCATCATCCCTGCCATACAAGCAAATTCCCTATAAGCTCTTACTTGCCTAATAGTTGGAACAAATAAACTATAACTTAGAGCAGCAAAAAATAAAAAATAACCTTTAGTACTCATAAAATCTTCAATAAATCTAAATTTTAAAGAATACAAAATTCCCAAAACAATGAATGAAGTTAAAAGAGAATAAAAAACAGTTTTAATAAGTTCTCCTTCAACTCTATTTCCATTAAGTTCTTTTTTAAATTCTTTAAAAGTCATGGCTAGAACTAAACTAATCTAGTTTAAAAAGCCTTTCTTCATCTTCTCTTAAACTCATACCACTTAACGTGTTCGTAAACTCCAGCCCACATCATTCCAAACGCAAATGCAAATAAAAGTTCTTCTATTGGAATTCCTAAAAACAAAATACCCGATATTGCAGAAAGATTCCAAAATTGTTCAACAGCTGAAGGATAAATAAAATTAAAAGATAAAAAGAAAGCAAAATATAAACCTAAGAATAAAATTCCCCCTATTAATGTTTTCTTTTTCAAATCTGGCCTACATAACACTGCAGCTATCCCCCCAATAAACATAGCTATGCTTGCAGAATAAATAGGATTCATAGAAGTAACAAAATAAAGAATAATAAATGCAACAGGACCGGATAACAAAGCAGGAAGGTGCCATTTATGCCTTCCTAAGTGCATTTCGTGCTTGCTCATTTTATTATGATTTACGTGAAAGAACAATTCATATAAAACAACTCCAAGTCCCCCAATTGCAAAACTAAAAATCAAGCTTTCTATATCAAACCCGGTATTCGCTGCTAAATTAAATAAAGAAGGAGGGTTCCAATATTCAGGGACAAATAAAGGCTCAGTTAAACCAAAGGGGGCAGTAAAAACACTTGTCCAAAACATTTCCTTTTTAGACTTTCCACTAAATAAAAAAACAGCAAGCCAGATTCCTAGCAAAATTAGTGAAAATATTAACCATTCATTAAAAACAGTCATCTTATATTTTTATCACCTCTTTCAACATTTGTTTCTTCATTTACCTTTAATCTTCTCCTCCAATTCTTTCTTATGTCAAAGTGTTTCCCTAAAACCACATTCTTTAGAATGTGGTCAACACTTTGAGCACAAGAAGTTTGTTTGCAATGACAAACTTCTGTGCAGAAATTTCTCTTTTGGAAGAAATTTCTTGCATCCAAAAATCGAGCACCTTTTCAAACCACGACTTTTAAGTCGTGGTGGTGCATCGATTTTTTGATTTGGAACTCCTGAAAACGCTAGTTTTCCATCAATTACAATGCCTGGAGCAGTCATGAAATTATGTCGAAGTGTCTCCCTAAAACCACATTCTTTAGAATGTGGTCGACACTTCGAGCATCCAAAAATCGAGCACCTTTTCAAACCACGACTTTTAAGTCGTGGTGGTGCATCGATTTTTTGATATTTTGTAATTAACTCTGGATTTTTAGTAACATCTATAACTTTGTACTTAACCCTCATCTCATATAACATCTTTTCTACTTTCTTACAATACTCACATTTTTTCTTGAATAATGCCATTTTTCTTATTTTTATTCATCGCATGGCTTGTTATCTCTAGACTACATGCACTGTTCCTACTACAAAATCTCTCACATCTTTCAGCCATCTCTTTGCTTTCATATGAAAGATTACATATCTTGCATTTATACATATTCATCTAAGCAAATCTATTATATCCCCAAGCGATTAACCATCCTGCTATGAAGCCCCAAAATGCTGCCTCAATCATTCCAGTAATAATTCCTAAAAAGCTCAAAGAAAAGAATTGATGCATTCCTAACATCGCATCAACCATTCCCTGATACCATCCAAGATTACCAGCAATTCCTAATAGCAACATACACAAAGCACTCACAATTGCAAGACTATAACCCAAAGCTTTTCCATTCAATTTATTAGCCATCTATTCTACACCTCCTTTCACATCTAATTTATCAACCATTTCACTAAACTAAATACTTTACTAACAAAGAAATTATAATTAATAAAGCTATCCAATAAATCCAAGATTTGCTTTTTTTAGCATGAATCTCATTATCTGATTTTTTATTCAGCTTTCCACAACAATCCATTTTTCACACCTCCTTTAAAAATTATTTATAACTCTCTCTAATTTGATTTTAACTTCTTGAGCAATTTCTTCCAATTTATCATTATCAACTACACTCATCGCGCAAACAGGATCTATAGCGCTCACAAAAGTTTTATTGTCTTTTCTATAAACAATAACATTACAAGGTAATAATAACCCAACTTCCATTTCAGCTTGAAGTGCTTTGTATGCAAATGGAGGGTTACATGCACCAAGAATCAAATAATCCTCAAATTCAACGTCTAATTTATTCTTTAAAGTACTTTTAACATCAATCTCTGTTAAGACACCAAAACCTTCTTTTTGTAACTCCAATCTAACCCTCTCAACAGTTTCATCAAATCCAAGACTAACTTCCTTACTTATTCCATAGCTCATTTTATTTTATTCTCCTTAAAACACCATTATTAATATTGCAAACCCCATTTATAGATTTTCCTGTAAAATAAATAGAAAATAGCAAAACAATTATGCTAACTGCTTGAAGTTCCAGTCCCTTGAAAGGCAGATAAGTCAAAGCCAAAGGCATACCAATCAATCCAAATAAAAATGCTCCACAAGTTGGACAACCAACACCAAAGGCTCCAATCCCAGCACCAAGAAAACCAAAAAATCCTTTTCCTTCAAGCTTTTTAAAATTATCAAATTTAAATAAAATCATAGAAAATAAAATAGCAGACAAACTAGACATCAACAAAATACTAACAATACTAAATGTCACAAAAACTTCTCCAGACATCATAACAGAAATCCAGATATCATAATTTGCAACTTTCATGACTAATAAATAATATAAAAGGCCAAATGTTACAATTCCAAATATCAAAGAGATCCAACGATACTTAGTTTTTTGATAAACTAATTTAATTGCCTTTGAAGTTTTCTCAACTTCTATTTTTAAATCCATGGTGTCTTTAAGTTAAGCACTCTGCGTAAATGTTAGGGTGATGACTCATATGCTCTATCCATGACTCTTCTGTATATCCACCCCCAACGGGAGGATTACATTTATCTTCTCCTTCTGCTCCAGAATCTTTCCAAGCAGTAATAATCCCTGGAAAGAAAGTAAGAACCAAAAGAGCTAAGACTAACAAACCCGCAATTAAGTATAAGATAATTCTTTTATCCATCTATGTGGCAATGACCTCCTTTCATTTTTTCCTTATGTTTTAACATTAAACTAATTCCAACAATATTAGACAAGATACCTATTCCTAAAAATGCCGCTTGATATTTAGTTAAAAATATCGCTAATCCTGAAGCTCCAGCAAATGGAATAACTTGAAGTAAAAAATGGCTACAACATGCAATCATACTTCCTCCAGAGATAGTTCCTGTTCCTGCAACTGTTCCTGTAATCTGCGCGGTATGCTTAATTGAAGTGAAAATACCTATCTGAATTCCAAAGCCGATTACAAGAGGGAAAATTAAGTACCATAAACTGCGTAGGTTCAAAAAAGCAAACTCGACTCCTTGAAAGATAGAAACAATCCCTAGATAAAAAATAAGTAGGCCTAGTCCTGAGAGTAAGCCATACAAAACTGAATTATTTTTTGAATTTACCATTTTTTGCAACATTCCACCATTTTTTTTACGAATTTTCTAATTCTAACATTTTTTCTAAAAACATAAATCACTACAAAAAATATCCATAAAACTAGTATAAAATAAATAACACTAGTTGAATATGAAATTCCCTCTATTAATGTATAATCTGTCAGGATCAAAGAAAGTAAGAATGGAAGCCTAAATATCTTTACACTTTCCCTAGCCTTCTTTTCCCAAATATAAAATATTCCTAAACTGCTTTGTCCAATCAATATTGCAACTATTGTGTTATCTTTAAACAAACCAGTCCAATAAACTATCAGCAAACCAATCCAAGTTATGCTAACTGCAATGCAAATTGCACAGAATTTATCTTTAGTTTTTCCTTTGAGAAACTGTTTTATTCCAACTAAAACAAAAAATAAAATTGTTATACTAAAAAATATTTGAAATAAATTTATCAATTTATCAATAGCTGTATTAGCGCTCCAATTATTAGAAGTAATGACAAAGTAAGAATCATTCCCTGAAAGGGCATAGATTTTCCTCTCTTTTCATTTATCTTCTTACTTAAAAAAGGAGAAATAAAGACAAGCATTCCTCCAAACAGGGAAGATATCAAAGAATAATTAATTGCATAAGTTAATCCATAATCTCCTATAAAGGGGAGGTACAAAGGTCCTATTGCTTTAAAAATAGGTAATAAAGGCAAAACAGTCGTTAGAAAAATAAGTGCAACAATCAAAGTCTTTTGAAAAGGGACATATCTCTTTTTAGGTATTTTTGAAAACCACATCCCCATAGACATCGCAAACGCACCAACGAATAAAGCAACAACAACCTTACTTACACCTAACCAAACAGCTCCTGCAGCTGCTGCCCCTGCCCCAATAGTACATAAAGGGCAATGAGCCATAACAATCTCAATTAAATAAAAAAAAGAAAAAAGACTTAAAAAAATTATTTTTTTCATTTATAACCTCATCCACTCTTCGTAGCTTCCATCATTGTTTACAGCGTAAACTACAAAATCTCCTGTTTTTGCTCCAGGCATTCCAGGACTACCTGTAGGCATTCCAGGCATAGCAATTCCCTTTATATCTGGCTTTTCACTTAACAATTTTTCAATAGCTTCTAAAGGTATATGCCCTTCAACAAAATATTCTCCAATAATTGTAGTATGGCAACTTTCTAATTGACTTGGAATTCCATATTTGCTCTTTATTCCCTTTAAATTTTCAAGATTTACAACTTCTACATCTGAATTTCCATTCCTCTGAAAATAATTAACAAATATTCCGCAACAACCACAACTAGATGATTTGTAAATTTTTATCTCTCCGTCAAAGTCATTAACAGCTTCAAATCCACTTGCTCTTCCTCCAGAAAAAACAAAAAACAAAGTCCCAAACAAGACTACTGTTACAATCAACCAAAAATATATTTTCTTAGCCATCTTAATTAGCACCCCCCGACCATTCCACTAGAAGATTGTGCAGCAGAGCTTTTAGCAACTAGTGACGAAGATTGAATTGATTCTACATTAATAGAACCAGCCTTAAATGTCAGAAAAAGCGTTACTAAAAATAAAGCTCCTATCACAATCCATAGTATAATTTTTTTATCCATTATAAAACCCCCTTTCATTCCCCACATGATTAATAGTTCTAATAGGGGAAAAAGATGTTAAATGAAATAAACTAAAAATAAAATGGTTCATATTAACATCCACCGACCATTCCTCCAGAAGCACTTGCTCCACTCTCAATTCCCCTATATAAATTACTTGCCAAATTTATATAATCTTTAGAGTCAATGCCTTTACTTTCCAAAACTTGTGCTTTAGCTTCATGAATTCCTGGAAAGAATAAAACTTTCCATTTTCCTAGTTCAGATAATATATCATCATCACTCATATCAGGATGATTTCTCAAAAGATACTTAGCAACTCCCCTCATTGCAAAACTATGAGCACAACCACAAGCCCGTTCACCATTTGAGAAGATAATAGAATCTGCACCACAGCAATATTCACAACTTATAGAACCAGCAATTTTAATGTATCTTTCTTTTTCTGCTTCAGTTAACTCCATATCCTCACTCAAACTAAGTTTGCTAATAGTGGCATCAGCAAGTCTTGGATTACTAGGAGAAATATCTCCATAGTCCACTCCTAATTCTTTTCCATAAATAGCTGGAATTCCCTGAGGAATTATTTCAGAAATAGAAATAGCATTACCAGTTCCGTACTCAGTTACACTTCCTCCAGATCCATAAATTCTTCCTACATTAAACATTATAAGAAGAGTAAGGATTCCTATGATTACTAATTGAACATAAAAATCTGTGTCGGTCTTTTTCCCTCCTTTCATTTCTGTTTTCATGCAATCCTAAAATAATTAAATTATATAAGCGCTTTTGTGAAACTAGTTTCACACCACAAGGTTATTAAACCCTATCTCGTTAAAATTTTTATGGAGAACAAATATGTAGGCTATCTTTTGATAGGGGTCTCTGTTCTAATTACAATAATAGTTTTTATGTTTCAAAGTGCATTAAAAAGTTTTGTAGGTTCAAGTTGCACTCTTGCCCACGGGGGAAGTTACTGTCCTATGACTACCACAATCAATCAACAAACATATTTAGCTTTAGGAATAGTTGGAATTTTAGTTCTAGTCGGAATTGTACTAATTTTATCAAAACCTCACGAAAGATTAATAATCAAAACAAAAACAATTGAGAGGAAACCTCAAAAAAGAGTTTTAGACACAACAGGTCTTAAGCCAGAAGAAAAACAAATTCTCAAACTAATCCAAGAAAACAAAACTATTTTTCAAGGAGATATAATAGAGAAGGCAGGCTTTAGCAAGGCAAAAGTAACTCGCATAATTGACCGTCTTGAAGGAAAAGGTTTCGTAGAAAGAAAGAGACGTGGTTTAACCAATGTTGTAGTCTTTAAAGAATAAAGTGTAGGACGCCCGGACTAGGCTCAAGAAAAAAGTGTCTCAGTTGGCATCTCTATACTAACTTTATTTTTATTTGACATTTTATTCAGCATCCATGCTCTCCTGTAAGTACTCATACACTGCTTTTATTATTTCCTTAACATTATCCGTACAATGCTTATACGCTAATTTTTCTAAGGCTTCATCTCTGAACTTGCGTATAGGTTCGGCGATCAGCGCATGAATAAACGATTGTGTAACTCCTTCGACTCCAAGAAAATCTATTTCCACAGGTTTACCTTTGGATAAACTGGGAATTATTATCTTCGTTCTCAAGGTTCTGGCGATATCCTTATTTTCAGCGAATTGTCCCACCTCCTTTTGTATGCTGATTTTTATCATTGTATAAACCTCGGTTGTTTGTATCGGGCTTTTTTCCTTTCTCTGACTGCTTTACCATACGCCTCTCGAATGTTTGAAAGAAGTTTAGTGAAGTTCTCGCCGTCATTCAAAGAGAGATCTATCGCAACAAGTGTTCCTTGAAAATAGGGAGCGTCATTTCGCTTTGAATGTTCATCATCTTCGGGGTTTGGATGGAGTTTGGGGTTCATTATTCGTTTGTCATGGAGCAGTAACTTGTAAATCCCCGAACCACTGTAAATCATAAAATAGTTTCTTGCAACCTGTGCTATGGACTTGATAAAGAATAACCCTGCCCCTGCATTTTCTTCAGTACCTCCTTCCCTGTTAGTGGTTCCAGAAATTCCAGGCATCAATGCCCACATGATGGCGTTGATATCTGTATCTGCATGAGAACCCCAGAATCTAGACATGCTCTTTCTTATCCCGATGCCAGTATCGCAAATACCTATTCGGATAGTGTTTGACTTCTTATAATATTGGGCTGCGACAATCGCCCCACCATCACTATGTGAGTGTTCTATAACATTCCTTACTAATTCTCCAATGGTATACTTTATTGCCACCGTTTTATCTGCTGGAAGGTGCAATAACGGAATCATATCAGTAATAAACTTTGACTGTTCGGTTGAGTTTTTTATTATGGTCAAAGGGATAAATCTACCTGCTTCTTCATGTTTCTTTATAGTGTACGGAGAAGGCTGTGAAGTAAAATTAAACAAGCCCATTCGGTCAAGGTAATGCCCCGAGGAAGCAGTAAGATTGTGAAATTTAGTGTTTTCCTTTCCTGCCTGCATTGCCATACACACTAAAAGAGTTAAGAATGCAGGGTGAACGTTCAACCATTTGGGGTGAGAAGAGATTACGAAATTATTTTTGTCAGAGAAGTCCAAACTATTGATAAATCGATCCGAATTTCTTAGGTAGTCTGCAGTTGATAGTGTTGCCTTCATTTTTCCCTGTAGGACGTATATCTTTGTTGATACGTTCTATTTGATATAATTGAGAGAGATTTATAAACTTTTCCCTGTAGGGCGTATAATTTAAACCATACGGTCTAGTACTTTAAATGTTAAAAGCTTTTCTCGGTAGTATTCGTATTGCTTTCGTCTAGCTTTAAGTTCGGCAGGAAGACCTATTAAGATATCCTTAACCAGAGCATCAAATTTGTCAAGGATTTTTACTATTCGTTCTTGCTCTTTTGATGCCATGTTATTAATTAAATGGGCTTAATAATGTATAAAAATCTATCCAAAACTTACCTATTTCAGCCTAACAGTCGTAAACAACATATCATTCTTAGTCACAACGAATTTAAAATTGTGATATTATTCAACGTCCAGAGAAATTCCAGTCCGTTCTTTATAAGTAAAAATAATTAATCTTCGGTAAAAATTACGCCCGAACCAGGAATCGAACCTGGGTATCCTTTCGGAAATACGATTTCCAGTCGTACGCAGTTCCACTGTGCCATTCGGGCTTTTTGCAAAAGCAAAAAATCTCTTAATAAATACAATAAAGAACGTCTTTTAAATATTCCTGAATAACTAATTTATGTCTTAGAATCATAAAATGGTTTTAATATTCTAACTATATCCCCCGTTATACTTTCTATTGGTTGCATTGCATCAACTTTTACAATTCTTCTCCCAAGTAATCTTTGAAGATCTCCTTCTTTTTTTGATTCTCCATATAACTCATCATATCTCTTGGCGAGTCTTTTTGCAAATTCTATTTCTTCAAATTTCTCATTTCCCTTC
>Ga0209542_10003904_pt1 | contig 31351 bp, 33 predicted proteins | sample RifCSPhighO2_01_FD_184028 | JGI IMG/M metagenome (GOLD analysis project Ga0209542, IMG submission 184028) | Soil microbial communities from Rifle, Colorado - Rifle CSP2_plank highO2_0.1 (SPAdes) (version 2) | ecosystem: Environmental > Terrestrial > Deep subsurface > Rock core/Sediment ... | reverse complement strand
AACCCATGGCTTTTAGCATAAGCATCCCAATCTCTTTGTTCGCGAGCTACAGGCGGCATTTCCGCACTTTCAGTTTGATATTGATTGTCCATGTCTATATCAGGGCCCCTTACAACATTCGCATCTGGAGGTACAATTTTATCTACCATTACTGCTCTGCCACCTCTGGCCCTGGTTCAGGCGAACCAGCCTGTATAAAGTAATGGCTGTCATTGAATTCACCTGTTGCACTTGCAACACCATCAGGAGACTCAGCTGCTCTGCGAATCACATCTTCAATAACACCGGATGCCCTCCATTCTTGAACTGCCGCTAGGTTTCTCTTGGCCGCATCCAGATCGGCTCTGGCCTCGTGACGTTGACGCAACATATCTATTACTTCTCGAATCATTTGACATTCTCCATCTTTACCTTGACTATGGCGTGGCGGATGACTTCGTTGCCCAGTTTGTAGCCAGGTTGAAGTTCTTCAGAAACAACCTCAATATGACCATCACCGTCCTCCATATGTATTGCCTCGTGCAGATGTGGATCAAAAACTTCGCCCACCGTCTTTATACGTTCCACGCCCATATCGGCCAGTGTCTTTTCGAACTGTTTAACTACGCCCTGCACCCCCTTTACGTAATCATTATTAGCTAGATCTTTGGGTACATGTTTGAGCGCTCTGTCAAAATTATCAATGACCGGTAATAGCTCATGGATCACGCTGGCCTTGACCATATCTTTGAGTCCACCAATTTGTTCTTCGTGACGGCGGCGAATGTTCTCGGCATCGGCTCGCTCGCGCTGCAAAGCTTCAGTTAAATCTTTGATGGTTGGCTTCTTAGGCATATAAAACCTCTTCTAGTGTTTTGCCTGCTCGTTGGACCAATTTCATAACATCGCGGTAGCTCTGGCGCGTAGGGCCAAGTGTGCCAATATAACTCTTATCGCTGTAGGGACTGCGAAATTTGCTGATAATCAGTGAGCAACCAGCGCTGCGGCCAATAGGGTTTTCGCTTCCAATATAAACACTCAATGGTTCATTGGGCGCAACTTCTTGCAACCAAGGTTCAAGATTATCAAGTAAACGGGCAACTTCCTGAACCTGAGCAGTTTGCATGAATTCTGGCTGGCCAAACAGATTGCTGAGCCCACTCATATACAGTTGATCGCCAATTGTAGCTATCCCTAAATTGTGAGTCAGTTCCACCAACGTATCTACGGTACTGCGAATAGTATAGTCTGGCACTCCGCCACTATGTACCCTGGCACTCAAAGCACGTTCTGCCCGGCGTTCCGGTACTACATCTTTGTTATCAATTAAGTTATTAACGTAAAATCGGTAGCCTGTGTCGGTAGGAATCCGTCCGGCGCTTGTATGTGGTTGTGCAATGTAGCCATCACGCTCTAGTTCAGCCATCTCGGAGCGGACTGTGGCAGAAGACACCTTAAAGGCCTTGGATAACAAGCTAGAACCTACGGGGCTGGCCACCTCGGCATATTGTTCCACAATTGCTTGTAATATTTTGCGTTGTCTATCAGTTAACATGGCACTTGTACCTGCTTAGTGCCAGTTTACATGGTTAGCACTCGCTAGTCAAGAGTGCCAAGTATCACTTGCTTAAGCTGCCCCATCTACTCTATAATTGGCTAATGAACGACGTAGAGATAAAAACTATCAGGGATTGGTTGCAAACGGGATCCATCAATATTTTTGGCATGCCCTTTTCTGGCAAAGATACGCATGGGCATGAACTAAGTAAAATGTTTAACGCTCCCTTAATTGGTGGTGGCGATATTCTAAGAAGTTCAAAAGGACCCAAACATATTCAGGAGCACATCGGCAAAGGTCATCTGGCGCCATCTGATGAATATTTGGCAATCGTATTGCCCTATCTGGAGCGCGCAGAGTTCAATGGCAGACCACTTATTTTAAGTACTGTAGGGCGCTGGCACGGCGAGGAGTCAAGCGTGCTAGAGGCAGCTAAAAAGTCCGGGCACTCAGTAAAAGCTGTTATTTATCTATCAATTACAGAGGATGAAGCTAGGAAGAGGTGGATGCTGGCTAATCGTCAAAGAGATGATGACGCAGAACATATACTAGAAACCCGCTTTAAGGAATTTCATGATAAGACATTGCCGGTCGTTGAATACTACCGCGATTTAGGTTTACTAATAGAAGTTGACGGCATTCCAGCCAGACAACAAGTAACAGATGAAATATTTTTGCAATTAGCAGCTTTAGCTAAAAGTCAGTAATAAACTTAACAAGTTAGGTATCATGTTTGGCTTTTTTAGAATTTGCAAGGAGCCTCCTTGCAAATTTACAACAGTGTGTAAGTTGCTTGATTTTTAGTGGGTATTGGCGTTAGATGAAAGTATCATATTAACCTGCCTAAAATTTCCTAGAAATTTTGGCGGGTAAAGGAGAATCAAAATGCTAACTGTAGACGTAAATTGGATGGCAGTTATTGCTGCTGTCGTCGTTAATATGGTAGTCGGTGCCATTTGGTATTCACCGGCGATGTTTGCCAAAGATTGGGCCAAATTAACAGGACGCAAGATGGATGAAATGGGTGACGGCACCAATGGTTACATCCTTACGACCATCGGTGCCTTGCTACAAGCTTTCATATTGCTCCATTTTGTAACCTACGCCCACTACTTTTACCCAACTTACAGCGATGTCTCAGTTGGACTAATAACTGCTATCTGGGCCTGGTTGGGTTTTGTGGCCGTACCCCAAGGTGTCAATATGGTCTTTGCCAATACCCGTAAAAAGCTACTTGCCATCAACACCGGTTACTTCTTAGTAGTTCTGCTTATCAACGGCGTAATCCTAGCCAGCTGGCGTTAGACTACCATGAGACACCCGCTAGTGGGTTTTTCATCGCGCTGAATGAGGCTGCTCTACCCAAAATTCTAGTCTCTCTTGAGCATCACAGTGAAAGCCTCGGCCGGAATGTCGACTTTGCCGAAACGCTTCATTCGCTTCTTCCCTTTGGCTTGCTTGGCTAGTACTTTCTTTTTGCGGGTGACATCGCCACCGTACAAACCAATAGTCACATCCTTGCGGAAGGAGCTTATATCCTCGCGGGCAATAAACTTGCCACCTATCGCTGCCTGCAGACTAATTTTGAACTGTTGTCGAGGTACGACCTCTTTGAGCTTGGCCACAATCTCGCGTCCTAGTTTGTCGGCCTCGCTGCGGTGAACCATTACACTCAGGGAATCTACCTGTTCGCCAGCCACATAAAAGTCTAGACGAACTAGATCCTCTGCCCTGTAATCGGCCAGTTCGTAGTTGAATGAGCCGTAACCACTGGTTAAACTTTTAAGCTGATCATAAAAATCTGTTAACAAGTTGGCCAGCGGTGCCTCAAAGGTAATGACTGCCAGTTGGGAATCAACATAACTTAGATTTTTCTGCATACCGCGTTTGCCGGCTATAAGCTGCAGAACGGGACCAACATAATCTTTGGGAGCCACTACCTCTCCGCTCACCCACGGCTCACGAATTTCATTAATCTTAGCCGGATCAGGCAGTTCTGCTGCACTCTTTATGTCCAACTCTTCACCACTGAGCAAAGTTACCTGATAATCCGTTGATGGATTGGTAATAACCAGCTCCAAGTTATACTCTCTTTCCAGCCGCTCCCGAACAATGTCCATATGCAGAAGGCCCAAAAAACCAACGCGCATGCCAAAGCCAAGCACTGGCGAGTTTTCTGGTGTAAATTGCAGAGCCGAATCGCTTAGGCTCAGCCTTTCTATAGCTTCCTTGAGCGGCTGATAGTTCTCGCCCGAATCTGGAAAGATACCAGCATAGACAAACGGTTTTACGTCTTTGTAGCCGGGAAGAGCTTGCTTTGCTGGCGAGCTAACAAGTGTAACAGTGTCGCCAACTTTGGCCTCGCGTGTACTCTTGAAATTGGTCACTATGTAGCCGATCTCTCCGGTCTGCAAAACCGGTAGAGTAATAAGATCGGGCTTTAGCGCCCCCGTTTCTAAAGCAATGCCCTCCGACCCGGTAGCCATCATCATAATTTGCAAATTTTTTGCAATTTGTCCATCAACCACCCGAACATATAAAATTACTCCCCTGTAATCGTCGTAATAACTGTCAAATACCAACGCCCTTGATGGTTTTGTGGCTTCACCATTTGGAGCTGGAACATCAGTTGCGATTCGTTTCAGAACTTTATCAACACCCTTGCCGGTCTTTGCGGAAATAAACAAAATATCTTCTTGCTTGCAGCCTAGCAGACTAATAACCTCGGCGCTCACTCGTTTAACATCGGCTGCTGGTAGATCAATCTTGTTAATTACCGGAACAATCGTTAGATCGGCCGCCAATGCTAAATATACGTTGGCCAGTGTTTGTGCCTGAATACCTTGGGTCGCATCAACCACCAACAGTGCGCCTTCGCATGCCGCCAGACTGCGCGATACCTCGTAGCTAAAATCCACGTGCCCTGGTGTATCAATTAGGTTGAACTCATAATCTTTGTACTTCATGCGAACTGGTTGAAGCTTGATGGTTATACCCTTTTCGCGCTCCAAATCCATCCGATCCAGCAACTGCTCTTTCATGAGCCGTTTCTCCACCGTGCCGGTTAATTCCAGTAACCGGTCGGCCAAGGTCGACTTGCCATGATCAATATGGGCAATTATACAAAAATTGCGAATGTGGTCTTGTTTCATAAGACTTTAGTATACCTCAGTTCACGGTACAAGGGTGATACAGCCTTGTAGCAGAAGTTAGAACTTTTTGCGCCGTTTACTAAGGAGTTCTTGTATAACCAGAGGCTCGAGCCTCTGCTTCTGAACAATAATAGCTATTGCCGCTGTCATGAGCATAAAATCTATAGAAGCTACTACCAGGCGCATAGTAGCTTTTTATTCCTTTAAATGATTTGCTCGCAACAACTGGATCGTGGCCGCAACGTATATTGGCAACCGTATAACCAAAGCCAGTCAGCTGATAGGCAATAAATAGAACGATCAATACTATTGGGATAGCTATCAATAGTACTTTCTTTAATTTTGAACTTGGTGGCTTGGACGTCGATGATGTTGGTGGCACAGCTCAATAATATCATGCTTATGTCTTGGTAGGGCACCTTGTGAAATTCTAAAACTTATTAACTACTGAATGCGGATGGGGCTGGTGATGATGCTGTAAGCTTTTTTAATTACAAACTTGGCTTCTTCTAGCCCAAATAGTGCCGACATGCCTAGGTGCACCAATAGGGTGACGCCGGAAATTAATCCAAACTTAGTGCCCAGCGTCACAAAGCCCCGGTCATCAATTTTGAGCGGCAACAGCGAAACCATAACAAAGGCAGCCAGTAGGCTAAACCCAGTGACCGAAAGTATTCTGAGAATTGCACCCCAAAATGCCCGATTTAAAAGATACGGATCTTTAATAAACATAATCAGAAATAGTAATACAATCTCAGTAACTGCAGCAATAGACTGAGCCAGTGCCAATCCAGCTATGCCGTATGAATCCGGTTTGACCAGCTTAAAGGCCAGCACAATATTAAGCCCGATTATGAAAAGTGAAACCAGCAGTGGCGTCATGGTATCTTTGTGGGCATAAAAATAGCGCGAAATAATGGTGTAGACAATGCGAGCAAAGACAGCTACTGACAAGAAGCCAAAAATCAAAGCCACTTGAGGCGCGACGTCACCGTATAGCAGGCGGGCCAGATAGCCACGACCAAAATAGGACACCACAGCTACTGGCATAGCAATCCAGATCATGACCTTGAGTATGCGGAAAAAGTCTTGGTGGAACAGATCTGGGCGGTGTTGGGCCAAGCGATCGGTCAAACGAGGAAAAGCAGCCGTTGATATGGCAGTACCAAACAACATGACTGGCACATTCATAAGCGTGGTGGCAAAGTTATAATAGCTAACCGATCCACTGGCCAAGGTAGACGCGCGATTGGTCTCGACAATACTATTGATAGAATCTACGCCTTGGTCAATTGATCTTGCCGGCAATTTGCGCAAAATTAGGCGAAAATCGCCTGAATGAAAATTTATTTTGAACTGATAACGGAAACCAAGCCCCCAGAGCCCCAACATTGCCACTAATAGTTGCAAAAAAGCTCCTACCAAGGCACCAATGCCCAGGCCAACTATACCCAAGTGATGTTTGAAAACATAAACACTAACAATGATGGACAGATTGTAAAAAAGTGGGGCAATCGCATAAAAGAAAAACCGGCCAAATGTTTGCTGCAGGCTGGTCAAAATGCCAGATAGTGTAAATAGCAGCGGATTAAGCGCCACCAGTCTCATGATATCGGTGGCCTCATCAAGCTGTGTAGGCCCCAGACTGGGCGCAACTATATAGTGCAAAAGCGGCCGCGCAAATACAAAAATAATAACTGCCACCACGAACATTACAATGCCAAGCATATTAAGAAGGCTGGATGTCAGCTCCCATATGCCCTTGCGATCACCAGAGTGCAAACGATCGGCCAACACCGGCATAAAGGCAACTCCAAGTGCCCCAGCCGCAATAGTTAGAAAGAAGAAGTCGGGAATCTGAAAAGCTGCAAAAAAGGCATCGGTGCTACCGGGATCAACCTGTGTAAAGTTGGTACTAACCAGACGGTTACGGAAAAAGCCCAGTAGTTGCGCCATCAGCGCAGTCACGATTAAAAGCACTGCTGCATTGCCCAGACTAACTCTTTTGTTGGCACGACTAAGAACGCGTTTCATCTATGATTAGTATAGATGAACTACAAAACCTGAACTAGGCCCAAACTGCTTTTTATTAGCTCTTATTGAGTGCTTTTAATAAAGCGCTGCGGCTTTGGGCATTACGGTGCCCTTGAGAAGACGTTTGACCTCGGCGGCTTCGACTGTTTCTTTATCAAGTAGTTGCTTCTTTAGTGCTTCCAGCTTTGTCAAATTAGATTTAATAACTGCCCTAGCGCGGTTTGCGGCTTCGGTAATCAAGCTCTCAACTTCATCGTCGATAACTTTGGCGGTCTCATCCGAATATTCACGTTCATGCATTATCCGTTCCATCATTATGCCCTCGTCAACGTGGAATACTTGATCACGTAGTTTGGTACCCATGCCTTGGTTGATCACCATATCTCGGGCCAACTCAGCCGCTTTTTGTAAGTCACTGCCGGCGCCAGTGGTAACCCTGTCTGGGCCGTACATGACTTCTTCGGCAATACGGCCGCCAAGCATGCGAGCCAGAATGTCTTTGTACTCGATTATGGAATGATAGCTTCTGTCTTCTGGTGGGATAAACCAAGTCACGCCGCCAGTACCGCCACGAGGAATAATTGTAACCTTGTGAACAAAGTCGCTATCTGGCAACACATGTCCAACCATGGCATGGCCAGCCTCATGATAAGCTGTCAGTTCCTTTTCTTTATCATTCATCACCTTGCTCTTGCGCTCCGGACCCAACGCTACTTTTTCAAAAGCCTGAGTTACATCTTCTTCACTAATCTGATGGTGGTTTAGGCGAGCGGCAATAATGGCCGCTTCGTTGGCAATATTGGATAGGTCAGCACCAGAAGAGCCAGCAGTTTTGGCCGCCAAAGTGTCCAAGTTAACATCTTTGGCAAGCGGCTTTTTGGCAAAATGAATTTTGAGTATGGCTTCACGGTCTTTGCGGTCTGGCAACTCAATATTTACGCGGCGGTCAAATCTGCCAGGACGTAGCAGCGCCGGGTCAAGCACATCCGCCCGGTTTGTGGCAGCCAGCACTATAACGTTTGTGCCTTGTTCGAAACCGTCCATTTCAACTAAAATTTGATTTAGGGTTTGCTCGCGCTCATCATGGCCTCCGCCCATACCGCTACCCCGTTTGCGGCCCACGGCATCAATCTCGTCAATAAAGATAATGCATGGGGCGTTCTTTTTGGCTTTGGCAAACAAGTCACGCACACGGCTGGCGCCAACACCCACAAACATTTCTACAAATTCTGATCCGGAAATGCTAAAGAATGGCACGTTGGCTTCGCCAGCCACAGCTCGGGCCATCATAGTTTTGCCCGTTCCGGGCGGTCCAATCAACAAAACACCTTTGGGTATTTTGGCTCCAACCGATTCAAACTTTTTGGGGAACTTCAAAAACTCCACAACTTCTTGCAGATCAATTTTTGCCTCATCGGCACCGGCCACGTCGGTAAAAGTAATCTTGTTCTTCTCGTTACCGTACAGGCGTGCCCTACTCTTGCCAAAACTTAGCGCCTGGTTACCCTGGCCTTGGGCACTTCTCAGCATAAAGAACAATACCAATGCGATTAATATTACAGGTAGAATTGATATACCAATATTGGTCCAGGTTGAGCTAGGACTGGAATCTGGTTTTACGTTAACCGTCACATCACGATTAGTGAGACCTTGCTGATAAATACTCGAGACAGACTGCATGTATGACTTTTCGCTCGGTGCGTTCTCGCCCTTTTTAGTAATTTTAAGCGTCTGCCCCTCAATTGAAATCTCTTTGATTTTGCCATCATTTGCTCGATTTACCACCTGCGAAAAAGGTACTTGCTTGAGTGTGCTGGGCTGACTAAAAGCCGTGAATATAACTAGGGCAATTAAAATAACTAGGGCAATAAATCCCATGTTCTTAAAGTTCTTCTTGCTATTGTTGCCACCTGGCTTTTGCTTGCTACGAAACGGTTGTTTATCCATATGGTATGTATTATACAGAAAAATGTTGTGGCTTGCTAGCGCTCTAGTGCTGCGAGTGCCAATCTATACTTACCAACTTTTATATAGTACTTTGAGTTTACAACTATCTTCTTGCCCCAGCCAAGAGTTTTGGACTTGACTACGATTACGGATAGGCGTTTTTTATCGAGGTCATTAATTTCGCGAGACCTAAGCCAAGTCATCATAATTTCGCTAGATACGGTGTGGGGCAGCATAATATACCAGTGCCGATCCAGTTCCCCGGCGACAGGTTGTGTATGCAAATGATTAACAAGTTGGTTATCAATCTGACTATTAACTCCTGTAAGCTCAGCAAGCGTCTCAACTAATTGACCTTTTTCCGTTTCTGACAGAGTTGGCAGCAATCGGTGACGAACATGGTTGCGAGTGTACCTTGTATCATGGTTAGTGCTATCCTCTTGCCAGCCAAGATTGTTGGCCTCGGCGTAAGCAATGAGTTCGCTCTTGGGAATTTTTAGTAAAGGACGCAGCACGGTTGTGCGATTACCCAACGCCGTTAAGCCACGTCGACCAGTTCCACGCAAAGTGTTGATAAATGCTGTCTCCAACTGATCATCCTGATGATGGGCTGTGATAATTGCCTGAGCATTTGCGGCTTGTCTGGCGGCTTCTAAAAATTTGTATCGAACCAGCCTGGCCACAGCCTCACTGGCGTCTGGGCCTAAAATTCCTTGATCAAATGTAAAAGGCAGTCTATAAACTTTGGCTGCTCGTTGCACAAACAAACGATCAGCTTTGGAGTTAGACCTTATGCCATGGTCGTAGTGAGCAATAATCAAATTTATTGGATCAGGGTTATCTGCCTTATGTTTAGCAAGCAAATCGAGCAAAACCATACTATCCACTCCACCCGACACGGCCAGAATATACGTACCCGGAGCAATTGTGATATTCATACCTTATAATAATAACAAGATGATCGTAGTTATTGATTTTGGGTCGCAAACCGCACACCTGATTTCACGCCGTTTGCGTGACTTAGGCATTACCACAAAAATTATTGACCCCGAGCAAGCGCTCGTGTCCATGAAGCAGCTTAAGCCAAAAGGGATTATTCTATCCGGCGGGCCAACTTCGGTGTACGAAAAAGGCGCCCCCACCATAGATCCGCGAATTTATAAGCTTAATATCCCGGTGCTAGGCATTTGTTATGGCTGGCAGCTCACAGCCAAGTTACTAGGCGGCAAAGTGATATCGGGGCATAAAGAATATGGCCCAGCTAATCTTAAGATTGATCAGAGTGAGCCCTTATTTACCGGCATAGACAGTTATTCTCAAGTCTGGGTCAGTCATGGCGATAGTGTGGTCAAGCTCCCGAAAGGTTTTGATATGACGGCCGAAACCGAGTCGGTCCATTACGCGGCCGCGGCTAATCTGAAGTCAAATATCTTCGGCGTGCAATTCCACCCCGAAGTCGAGCACACTTTTTATGGCATAGAAATCCTCAAGAATTTTGCCACCAAAATTTGCAAACTAAAGACCAAAAAACACATTATCAAAGTCCAACCATTAATTGAAACAATTCGCGAAACTGTAGGCAATAACAAAGTTATTTGTGCCGTATCAGGGGGTGTTGACTCAACCGTCACAGCCGCCCTGCTAGCCAAAGCAATCGGCAAAAATCTCTATCCGGTATATGTCGAGAGCGGTCTAATGCGAGTTGGCACTAAAGAAGATGTAGAAAAAATATGCAAAAGCTTGGGAGTTAAACCAATAATTGTTGAGGCTAAGACGGAATTTTTGAAACGGCTCAAAGGCGCTCGTGATGCCGAGCAAAAGCGCAAAATTATTGGCAAGCTCTACATTGATATCTTTGCCAAAGAGGCCAAAAAGATCAAGAATGTTCAGTATCTTGCTCAGGGTACTATTTATTCGGATGTGATCGAGAGTAAGGGAACCAAAAAAGCCGATAAGATAAAATCACACCACAATGTGGGCGGTCTTCCGGACAAAATGCACCTGAAGCTGATCGAACCACTACGCAGTTTTTATAAAGACGAGGTCCGCAGTATCGGTCTCAAGCTAGGACTACCAGCAGAATTTGTGCACAAGCAAGTATTTCCTGGTCCCGGTCAAGCCATCCGCATTGTCGGCGAGGTCACACCCGAGCGTTTGGACATGCAGCAGCAGGCCGACCAAATAGTGTTGGACGAAATCAAAAAGGCCAAGTTATATGAAAAGATCTACATGAGCTTCCCCATTATGACTGGTACCGTTAGCACCGCTGTCAAGGGTGATTCTCGCCAGCTGCTCGAAGTTGCAGCCCTCAGAGTTATCGAGTCCAAAGACGTTATGACCACCAGCTGGGCCAGATTGCCCTATGATCTGTTGCAAAAAATAGCAACCAGAGTTGTCAACGAGGTGCCGGGCATCTCGCGCATGGTTTACGACATCACTACCAAACCACCCGCCACCATGGAGTGGGAATAGTGTGAGTAGGTGCTAAACTAGATCAGTATGAAAAAGCATAAGCACCATCACGATCACTGGAAACGATCATTGGCCAAAACCTTAACTTATCGCGTGGTTATTGTCGTAATGGTGTATATAGTTAGCTACTACATTACCCACAAACAGAATGAAGCATTGGCCATTACCACCTGGAACGGGATATTGGCTACAATAATATACTATGGTCATGAACGTATCTGGAGCCGAATTAAGTGGGGGAGGAACTAATACGATGAAGCTTCCCCCAAACGTTGGGGTGGGCGTAATCATTCTTAAAGACGGCAGAGTGTTGATGGGCCGCCGTCTAAGCAACCACCAGCCTGGTACGTGGTGTCCTCCGGGAGGTAAGTTAGACTGGGGCGAATCTTTTATTGCTTGTGCTAGGCGTGAAACCAAAGAAGAAGCCGGTATATCTATCAAAAACTGCCAGGTTGTGGCAACACTTAATAATATCTTTGATAACGGCTTGCACGGTGTGACCATTATTGTTCAAGCCGATTGGCAAGCTGGCAAACCAAAGATTATGGAGCCAGATAAAATTGCCGATTGGGATTGGTATGAATGGGATAAACTTCCTAGGCCGCTGTTTCCGACTATTACCGGCTTAATTAAAACCGGTTATAAACCTGCTTGATCAAGTTATAATTTCGGATAATTTTTTCTGTTTGATAGCTTGTTTAAGTTCGCGGGCGATCCTTTGGCCCACACTCATATTCTGACCATATAAATAGCCCGTGTAGGGCGTAAACATAATGCCGGGGCTACCTGGCATGCGCATACTGACATCAAAAACTATTAGCTCTTCGGCTGGCGGACCGGCAGTAATTGCGCCCTGCAGGGCAAACGGGCCAATCATGCCCGGTGGATAGTGCTTGGACACAGCTGCCACAAACTTTTCACCAGCTTCATAAGCCTTTTCTATTAATGATTCTTTAATAGTAATCGCCACATGGCCGTTCTCTATATACTTTGGCTCAACACGCTTAAGAACTTCTATTTGTTCTGGAGCTGTTAGGCGCAACAGCCCATCAATGTTGGTTTGGCGGCGCATATCTGTTCCAAGTAATTCAATTTGACCGCTCAATGGAGAGTAAAAAAAGTTAAGATTCAGCTGAGGCCCTACTACAAATTCTTCAATTACGGCCGAATCAAGTGATTTTTTTGTAATTGAACCCTTTTTGACAAGTTCAGCCCCCACCTTTTGATAATCTTTAAAACTGTTTGCTAAAAAGAAGGCCCGCTCGTAGCCTCGCGCTGCCTCGCTGGCCTTGACCAGCACCAGCCTGTCAATATCATGCGGGTCGCTAAACTGTTTGGGCAGTTTTATGCCAGCTTGTTTGAGCAAAAAATATTGATTTTTAGGCTCGTCACGTTCCTCTTTACGTACCAAGATTCGATTACCCAAAATTGGCACCTCAAAATCATTCTCTATCTGTTTGTAGTCGCAATATACCCAAAAGTATCGGCTGTGCACCATAATGACGTTCATCGCCCTAAGTCGTTCCTGAACTCTCGGTTTAGCAATATCAGCGAACTTATCAACCAAAATTACATGGTCCACACAGCCTTTGTCACCACTGGTTTTGTAGTAATTGCTATAAGTTTTATCGCGTCCGCGCTCGGCCACCACTACTGTTTCAAAGCCCTCGGCCTTGGCGCCGCGGCAAATATCCAGCGCACTATGTCCTCCAATACAGCCAATGCGAATTTGGCTGGGTTTATACCCGACGGCAATTTTTGCAGCTTTAGCTGGTGTAACCATCAGAAAATATCTTGTCCAGCTTACCTTGCTGGGTAGCCTGTTTAATTTCTAGGGCAACTCGTCGGCCGGTACTCATTGGAACGCTGTAGCGAAGATCGGTGTACGGAGATCCATTGATATACGGGTTGGTGCCAGCTACAATCCGAGCCGAAATTTCAAATACTTTAAACTCCAGCTCGGGAGTTACGATGGTTTCCAAACAAAACGGCCCAAACAAGCCCTTTGGCTCAAGCTTGCGTGAGGCTTCAACCACCTGTTCACCCATCTGGAATATTTGCGGCAACAATGACTCGCGGGCCACCACAGGCAGGTTACCCATGATGTTGTATGAGCTTTCTATATTTAAATCCATTTGGTCTTTGGCGCCAATGCGACCAATGCTGTCTACGTTGGTTTCATAGCGCTTATCCATGCTCATGACTTCCAGCTCTTTGGTTATGGGCGAGTAGAAATAATGAATATAAAGCGGTGCGCCAACAATGTACTCCTGAATAATATATTGCTTATTAGTGTGCGGGACAATTTTGCGCCTAAAATCAGCCGGAGTCCGCACCAAAAAGAAGCCTTTGCCGCCGCCAGCACCAAAAAATTTGATAATCACAGGACCATCAATATCTTTGGGGTTTTCGTAAATCTTGGGCAAAGTCAGGCCAGCACTAGCCAACCAATCGCGTTGTTTTGTGCGGTTCTCTTCCCATGGCAAAATGTGTTTGTTGCCAAAGTAATGAACGTCAGAAGCATAGAGCGCTGGCAGGCCAAAGGCCTTAAAGAAAGAACCGTGGGGGATCAAGATAACATTGTCACGGATTAGCTTCTTTTCTAATCTTCCAAGTTCGTCGTAAGAATTAAGCTCGATAATTTCATCTGCCACCCTAAAGGCATGATAAGCCTGGGCTTGGCCCTTTGTGCAGATCACCAGATTTTTAAATCCTTCGTCGCGTGCGCCTTTAAGGATTTGCAGTGCCGAATGGCTGCCCAGGGTTCCTATCTCAAATTTCGGAGTTTTGGTGCTGCGACCCATTTTGGCTGTCCCTCAATATATCATTCAAGTATACCGCCGCACCCAAGCCCCTCCAAACAAAATGAGTATCCAACGAAAACGTCAGTCTAGTTTCCAGGCGTGTTTTATATCAGTTTCCGTTACTGACAGCCTGCCGCCTGTTTTCGCTTCGATACCGTCAAGAAAGAGTTTCCATTGCTTAGACATTTGCGGAGTATACATTTCATATCCAGAAATAAAGTTAAGTCTGTTCTTTTTGCAGTATTCTTGAAGATAGTTAGTTTTGCCTTCCATTTCAGGCATGCTATGGTCAAAGACAAGTTTCGCAGTCTTAAGAAGCGGCAATAATCCCTCAGCTTTTTCAATTGGTTCAGATGAAATGGGAGTAGCATTGACCACTAAATCATAAGGTTCTTCAGTTGCTTTTAAACTTAATTCATCCATCTTCTTGGCCACGTGTCGACTATTGCGACCCGCCATTCCTACAGTCATTCCCATTTCTTGCAAAACTCGAACCGCAACTCCAGAAACGCCGCCATTACCATATATGACAGCTGATTTAATTAATTGCGGAGAATTCTTAAGATGCTTAGTTATTGCCGTCTTAAAACCAAAAGCGTCTGTATTATAGCCATGCAATTCACCAGAAATGTTAAGCACAGTATTAACAGAGCCTAGTTTTTTTGCTAAGGGATCAAGATGATCTATGTAGGGTAATATACCTGTTTTTAGGCCCTGACCAGTTACCGCCCCACCTCTAACGATGGGTGACTTAAACAGGCCCGAGTATTGTTCAGCACTAATGGATCTAGCAAAAGTGAAATAGACGATATCCGCATCGAAGTTTTGCAGTGCTTTGTTATGACGCACTAAAGCTGTTGCACTACCTGATGTAGAAATTATAAATAGGGTGCTGGGGGTTACAGATATATCCATTGCTGCGCCATATTACATTTGGTAGCAGGGGCGAGATTTGAACTCGCGACCCCAGGCTTATGAGTCCTGTGCTCTAACCAACTGAGCTACCCTGCCGCTAAGGAGAAAATATACCACGTTTGATATCTGTTTCATAGGTAAGAATGAAGTGTTGATCGAGCTTTAGCTTGTTCTTTGCTATAGTTGAACTATGGACACGGGCATGTCAGACGATGAAGTAAAAACTTTGGCAGATTTGTTAGCCAAGCTAAAGCCCGGATTTTTGCCGCCAGCGATTTTTTATCAAATTGCTCGTCTTACCATCACACCCGTTATAGTTATAGTTCCCTTGTACTACAAATTGGGTGAAATCGATGTTTTACTGCTCAAGAGGGATCAGAATGATCCAATCTGGCCTGGAAAATTGCACGTACCTCGCACAGTTGTAAGGCCAACCGATGATGCCGCCAGCCCGTTTGTACGCATACTTTCAGAGGAATTGGCCAACACAAAGACGTCGCAGCCAGTTTTTGTAAAAAATATTCTGCAAAATTCTGGCCGCGGGGTGGAGGCTACCCAAGTCTATTGTGTTGCGGTAGGGGGGCAGCCAACTGTTGGCGAGTTTTATGATGTCAAAAAATTACCACCTAACTTGATGGAGCACCTGTCGATTATTATCTCTGCCGCGGTTGAGACTTTCCTAGCAACACGCAAGCCGTCGCTTGCCTAAAAGCCCGGCTGCAGACCGGGCTTTAACGCTACTAATGTAGTATTGTCGATTCTTAACTGTTTAGCATGTCGTCGTAAGCTGTGACGGATTCGTCGTTGCTTGGCAACAGTTCATAGGCTAACTTTTTAAATGTACCCATATAAAATGTACCCTCCTTTTTGCTTGTTTGCTTTCCAAAATTTCTATGAAATCTTGGCCAGATAAAGCTTTTTAAATTGATGTTTGTTTTGTCATGACAATAATTACATTGTACATGATATTGCTTTTTTGTCAACTATAATTTAAAAACTGCTTGCCTATTACCGGTGACTATGCTTAAATAACGGTCGCAGGTTCTTATTAGATCTATTGCTCAAGAAAGTTCGAAGACAATTCCTTGTTTGCAAGGTGCGAGTCGGCTCACTCAATTGGCAAAGAAACGTAAGTAGGTCGACTGCATCAAAGTAAGCAAGGAAACTTACATGTACAAACTATTTGTTGGCGGGTTGCCGTTCAGCCTCACAGATGAGGAACTGAACGAAGCCTTTGCCAAACATGGGAAAGTTGCGTCTGCCGTGATCATCAAAGATCGCGACACCGGACGTAGCAAGGGCTTTGGCTTTGTCGAATTCGAAAGCGATGAAGAAGGCAAAGCAGCCGAGAAGGGCCTTAACGGCACTGATCTTGGTGGCCGTAGCATTACGGTCAACGAAGCTCGCCCACGCGAAGAGCGCCCACGCCGCGATTTTGGTGGTGGTGGCGGCGACCGCAGCTGGTAAAACAGCAGGTTGTCAATTGACAGCTCAAAGGCCCCATGTCTTGGGGCCTTTTGCATAACTAAACATATGCTTTATAAAGTAATTGCTCATATATCAATATTGTAGTATCGTATGTATAACAAAGGCTCGCCTGCTGGGTGGATTTTGATAAGTAAACTAGGGAGAATAGTATGCGACCAGAAAGAATTGGACAAGCATTTGCAGCCGTAACCATGACCGCAGGAGTAGCACTTGGTATTGGCGGACCAGCAATGGCAGACGGTGAACATGATGGCTTCAGCCCAAATCCGGATTGCCCAAGCGGCCTAGAGTATCAAACAAACTTAGCGGCAGAAGGAATAGCCTCGGATGTCGGGAATGTAGCACTAGCATATGGCGACCGCCACCCAAAGCCAAAGCCGGAATGTCCCACAACAACTACTACAACTACATGCCCGCCCTCAACAACTATTGAAAGTACTACCACAACAATTGAGACCACTACGACTTCCACTTCTACTACTGTTCCAGAAGAAACTTCAACTACAGTTCCAGAAACCTCAACTACCATTTATATACCTACCTCAACAACAGAGGTTATTGTTCCACCTGCGTCTACTAGCACCACAAACGCCGAGGTTACAACAACAACTACAGAGAAGCCTATCTTGCCTGAGACAGGTGATTCCTCGAATTTACTGATCGCTCTAGGTGCAGCAGTTGCTGCAACCGGGGTAGCGCTTGCCATGCGCCGAAAACCAGACCTGGCTTAGGTCTGTCCGCCAAATATAAATTTAGAGTAATACTACTTTTTGTCGTCACTACCCTTAAGGGCAGATTCCACTACATCGCGCGGAAGTGCAGCAGCAGATAACAAAGCGTCACGAACTTTATCGGCAGCATCGCCGCCTACACTTGTGGCTGCTTCCATTGCACCACCAACGGCAGACTTGGCAGCTTCAGCCGTGTCAGCACCAACGTCACCAGCAGCTTTGATAGCTCCTGATACGGCATCAACAGCAGCGGAGCCTACATCGCCGCCAGTGTCGGCAGTTGCTTTGACAATACCTTCAGCAGCACCGCGTACGGCACCAATTATATCGCCACCAACCTGACCAGCACCTTTTACCACGCCACTCATTGTGCCAGTTATTGTATCAGTTAAGGCTGAGCCTACTTGCGCAGCACCCTTTATGGCACCACTAGCTACTGACGCAACAGATTCCACGCCCGTTCCGGCTACTTCACCTGTGCCTTTCAGTACGTTGACTACTTGGTCTTTGACACTTCCGGTAACAGCATCCAAGATGTTGTCTACACCCTTAACTGCTGCAGCTCGGCATCCGTTGCCTCTGTAATAATTTTGTCTAACATTCTTTCTCCTTTATTTTTAAAAACCTATCCATACAATACCACATTTTGTGTGATCTTGATTATCTTATCAGAGTTATCAGGAAATCAGGGAAATCAGGGAAATCAGAGGACGTTTCTCTGTAGGTGTTATTTTCTGTATAATTACTACATGCCTTCTCGTAATGTATTAAAAGAACAGGCTCCTGAATCGTATTATCATGTGTATGCTCGCGGGGTAAATAAACAGAAGATCTTTTTGGATGCAACAGATTATAAACACTTTTTGGGACTATTTGACCGCTATTTATCCAAGAATCCGGTTATTGGCAAAGATGGTGCGTTGTATCCCAACTACTTGGACCATATTGAGATATTAGCTTATTGTCTTATGAGTAATCATTTCCATTTACTAGTATATCAATATGAGCTCCCTTTTATGGAAAAGTTTATGCGTAGTCAAATGACTAGTTACAGCAAATACTTTAATCTAAAATACAAACGCACGGGGCCAATGTTTGAAAATCGCTACAAGGCAGTGCGCATTGATCAAGATTCCTATTTGCAACACATTACGCGATACATCCACCTTAACCCTAGGTTTTGGGAACGATATAGGTATTCGAGTTTACGGTATTATCGGGATGGCAATGAACCCTATTGGCTCCGTCCAGATAAAGTTTTAGATCTTTTTGCGAGCAGACAAGCGTATATCGAGTTTGCGGCTAACTATGAAGAGTTGCATGCTATGTTTAGCGACTTAAAGCATTCGTTGGCCGATCAATAAATAGTCACGAATTAACACCTACAGAGAAACGTCCTCTGATTTCCTCTGATTTCAAGCGAGCAAAGCACGAATTTCTAATATCTGCTGGAGTGTCAGCTCAGCCATATCCCAGCCTTGTTCTGTGGAATATTCCTCGCTAATCGCCATTCTAGCCAAAGCTGTTTCTTCCTGAACTGGCGGCTCAGCAGCAGCAATTGAAACTCTGACTTCAGGTGCTAGAGGTCCGACAGGCAACATCTCGTCTCTAAGATCATCGGAAAGAGTATCAATCACGTCTAGACCCCATATTTTTACCGCATCATTTAGGTATGCCTGCTTGAGCGATTCTCTGGTAGCTTCCGCAATAGCGGTTAAGAATTCTTTCGCCATAGGATTAAACTGCATTTCTAGTAATAGTTCGTCTAGCTCACCAGGCAATAATTGATCAGTAACGGCTTGGGGTAATAGCTGGTCTGCCTGTTTTACCAGAACATTCATTTGACTTTGGCCAGTCGGAGGCGGAATAGTCTTTTGCCATAATCGGGCGTGTGTTTCCGGCGTGTAGGCAGCTCTCTGTGACTCATAGTAAAGTGTGTCATCTGCAATAACGCTCGCGGAATCTGTTCCGTGCAAACTAGCCACTTTTTTTGCACCATCAAGATTCCTGGCAAATATTTCATTAAAATAATCCTGGCCTACGCCCCTATCTTCTATCTCGTTTGCCGTACCCTCCAAAACTGCTTGGACCTGGTCTACATTTACCTCTGTTCCAAATTCCTCGCTCCAACGCTCGGCCATTGCTTCACTTACCCCGTCAGTACGGGCTGATGCTAATTGTTCAGCAACTGTTGGACTATAGCTAGCATCTTCCAGTCTTTTAAGCTGTAAGACGGTAGAACTAACCAATTGAGCTTCTTGTACTTCTGGCGGCAGCTCAGGCATAGGCATACCCGTAACGTATGCACTAATACTGAATGCAGCAGCTTCCTCTAGGGCAGATCGGTGTGCAATGGCTTGCGCCAGCGCCAATGTTTCAGCAGAAAATTCACTATGTTCAAATTCAAAACTCATAAACTCTCCCTTAGGATTAAGTAATTTAAGTTCCTAATATATCATAAGTATGAAGCATGCACAACAATATTGTATTGCTCTATTGTGATGTGCTTCCGCGCCTGAAGGGCTTGTGTTCTTCGGCCAAAGGACTAGCCAACATTTCTGTCGACGCTTCCTGGGGTCAGCTTCGACTACCGCATAGACCTAATCATTGGCTGGGTATTATTGTTGTTGGCGGATTTGTGCGGTCGCTGCTTTTAGGACGCTTAACCCGCCAGAAGATAAATGATCCTGCACCCAGAATTAACGGGCCAGTGATTAACGAAATAATCGGTAGCTTGTTGGATTTTTTGGCAGCAGCTGACTTAGTTGCAGAGTTCTTAGATAAAGCGCCTTGAACCGAATTCGAAGATTGAGTTGGCTGAGACTTATTAGCTACTTTCGTAGAAATATTATTTGAATTGGTAGGCGCCGGCTTATCTTCCGTCTTGGTTGTTGTAGCCGTTGTGGATGGAGTTGACGTTGGAGTTGGGGCAGGTGCTGGAGCGGGTGCATTCACTGTAATTGAACCTGATCCCTTTGGGCATTGAGGTGCACTAGGCCAAACTCCGTAATAGCTAAAGCTTGATGTTATCGCAGAAGTCGTATGTGAGCCACCTTTTGATACTGTGAAGGTACCTTCTGGGAATCCATGAATTTCTATTCCATAGTCATAAGGATCGTTAGACGGTACATGAAAAGTGATGGTGGTGTCACCCGAATTAATAGTTTTCGATGATGGATCGAAATACCCTCCCGAGTTGCAGCTCGAACCATTAGAGCCACCTGTAATTGAGACATTGGCAGCATGAGTAGTGTTTACACTAAAACAAAGGGTTAAAACCACGAACGATAAAGCTACCCATAAACCACGTTTTGTATTTATAGCAATATGCCTCATCTCACACTAACTATAGAATAATATTTTACCTCGGACAATAGGCCTGTGCGCTCTGTACTATTTACTATTGAAGACCGGTTGCTTTGTTAGATAGGCCCAGAGTAATATTACGATGGTTATTAGCAGGCAGGGCAAGAACAAAAACAGGTTTTTGAAAAAATATAATGATTGGGTCAGAAAGTTTGACTTACCAGCTTCCCTGCCAACTTGCCGGATTGCAAGTAGAGTAAAAGTTGCAAAAAACAGCACCACACAAACTACTATCAACCCAACTAGAATTTGAAAAATTAGCTTGTTCCACCGTTCCACATGCTCGACTAACGGCGCAAATGCCAGCAGCAAGCCTGATATTGCACCAATTTTGAATAATATTCTGTCCCCTTTTGTTTTGGGCGTGAATAATCCGCCAAACAAATCTCCGTAATTTCTGAATATATACATGTCTAGACCAGCTAGCTCCTAGTGTTTACTGGGCTGGGTGCGGCGAGTTTTGATTATCAAGAGTGCGCCAACTATCAGTCCGATTGCCAAAACACTGGTCAGCACTGTATTACTGCCTGTATCTGCCAAGCTTGCCGCCAAAACTACGCCCACTGTCCCGGTTGAGCACAAGCTAGAGCTGGCGCCAGAGCAAACCCTGTAGGTAAAACTGTCTGTACTTACCGCAGAGACGCGTGGAAAGAATAACGATCCAACATTACTCCAAAATGAACGGTGCATGGCCGTGGTTGTTTGGGTGTAGGTAATAACTCCCGTGGTACTGTTGATGCTAGTTGTGCCCTTGGTGGGTACGGTTGTGACAGTAATACTAGAATTATCTACGCTACCATACGGATCGGTATAGAGAGACGGGATGTTAACTGTAGCAGTATTACCGCTTACAGTGATTGTTGGATTGGCATTAGAAGTAGTTGGCGATACCGTTAGCGGTTGCCAGTCTAGCACTGCGTCCAACCAACCATTTGTGGTTAATTGTGTTTGACTGGAACCGCTGGAGCTCATTGTATAAAGTTCTGGGATGGTGCCGCCAGGTGTAGCGCGGTAAGCGATCTTAGTGCCATCTGGTGAATAAGTAGGGTTATAGTGCCCGATTGCATTAGAAGTTAGAGCAGTTTTACTGGTGCCGTCAGCGTTCATATTATAAATTTGGTAGTCAGAACTCGGCAACGTAGCATACACAATTTTAGTACCATCTGGCGACCAGCTGGCACCATTATCATGCTGTGAGTTGCTTGTTAGATTTACTACACTAGTGCCGTCAGCGTTCATTTTGAGCACTTCATCATCACCCCCACCAGAACCCGATATGAACAATATTTTACTGCCATCCGGTGAGTACAATGCCCCAGTACAATTATCGGATGTGCTGTAAAGTTGTGCCGGGCTAGTACCATCAACACTCATGGTCCAGATTTCATAAAAACTGCTACTTACATGGGAATAAACAATTTTGGTGCCATCTGGTGAAAAGCTGGGTTGAATATTGTTGTTCGAGCCGCTTGTAAGCTGAGTGACATTTGACCCATCGGCATTTGCGGTAAAAATATGTGAATAACTTCCAATGGTTCCAGAAAAGGCAATTTTGGTGCCATCGGCCGAAAACCTAGGATAGCGCCTTGATGTGCTGCCAACTGCAACAGTGGTTGCGCCAGTGCCATCCGATTTTATGGTGGTTAGCCTATACTGCGCGTAGTTATTCGTATCCGTATAGACAATGCGTCCGTTAATGCCCTGATATGCCGAAGCGGCAACCGGCACAGAAAATCCAACAGAAACTAACGTTGGCAATAAAGCCGCCAGTGCATACAACAGTATTCTTGTCTGTTTCTTCATCAACTCCCTCAAGCGTAAGCTTTACTGCTATGATACCGTTTTTACTTCAATCGTTCAATTTTTGTCAAACAAGAACTCCACATAAGAAATGGTGATTCAAACCTTTAGTCTAGGTTGAAAACTACTTGCGGATCATTGCAACTATGCCGCAGGCAACGCCGATGATTGCCAGTACAGCTATAGTCTTGGTGGAAGCATCGCGTGCGGCATCGCCCTCAATAGCTCCCAAAACCAGCAAAATCGCGATAATGGCTATAGCAGATACTGCCAAAACAGCTACAATACGTAAAATATTCATATCTACATATTACACCAAAGTCACGGATTGCTAATCATAGAATGCACCAAATAAAGCAAACAAAACGGAAAGTAAAAGTTGGCCGAATAAGAATATCCCAAGCACCCATACCAGAGGGTGAATATGGCGCTTTTGCACCTCGGCTTGAACGGGGACCGGTTGCCCGGTTGCATCAAGTTTTGTGGTTACACTAAAGATTGTACTTTTTGCTTCTGGGTGTTTTTGTATATACATCCTATGAAGCATTACCGCTAGGATACTTAGAGTCGCGTCAATTATTCCGCAGGCAGCAAGAAGCCGGTAGTAAAAACCGGCAAAACCATCGGCTTTGAACCATATTAATGGAAGAATTAGCAGTATAACAACGCCCATCAATATGTAGTTAGCGGTAACGATATTGTCTATATTTGTCTGTTTGCCACGTGTTTGAGAAAGCATTTGCCCGTGCAAACAGGCAAATAATAATACTAAGTATGTACCGTATAATTTCCCCACTAGACTGCCTGCCATCACTCCCCAAACGCCAAAAATGGACGTAAAGAAGCTAAGAACTAAGATAAAGAAAACCACATTTTCAAAAAATTTGAAGTTGCTGTTTGGAGCTTTAGTGGTCTGTTCAATAAAAGTTAGACACGCCAAGGCGTGGAACATGACAAGTCCTAGAGTAAAAAGAGCTTTCATGAAGGTTTCATTAAAGCTGCCCAAAAGTACTGCTATGACGGCAAGGGCGGCAGCAGTTATCAAACCGCCAATCATAATTTGAACCGATAGTTTTTTTAGCTTTTCAGTATTCATGTTTCCCCTCCGGCGGTTATCCATTAGCCCAATAATAAAATAAGTATTTGCAAAAGTACAGGGACTTAAGCGCAGGCAAAAAGATTGCCCCTTGGTGTTTAGGCGGTAGGAGCTGAACCAAGGCCTTAACCCACAATAGGCAACGTAAAAGGTTCTTCTAAGTACTTTTGATAAAGTTTAATATCCTCTGCGTGGTCAAAGGCTATATTATCCTTGTTCGGCAGCTTGTCCCAGCCAAACCACTGCTGGTCGTCTGACTCCCAATCAGCTTCGCCAGTTTTCTTGGTAGCGGTACAGAAGTAAACGAATGCAATATTTTGACGGTCTTCTTTTGGCCTATTTGGATTGTCATTAATTCTCAGTAACACGAGGTCTTTTACCTTCCAGCCAGTCTCCTCCATGACTTCTCTGACAACTGCCTGGGCGGAGGTTTCATCTCTGTCAACAAAACCTCCAACTAAACCCCACTTACCACCCTCAAGGAGCTTACCCGTCCTTTTTACCATCAAAATTTTATTGTCATTTAGGACAAGAGTATCGACGACCAAGTGTCTCAACAAAGCTTTATTACCGTCTTCAAAATTGCAGGTTATCACTGACTAATCATAACAAATCAAGATAAAAAGACCTCTTATTACAGAGATTAGTGCTTAGCTATCTTCCCTCGGCTTCTGCGCTGGTCATAGTCTTTTTAGTGCAGCCTACAGGGTTCTGTGCAGTAAGGTCATAAAGCTCTAGCCCAGTAATCTTTTCCCAAGAGTTTTGCATATTGGTTAGCTCGCCTATTGCCTTATCTTTTGCCGAAGTCGCCAATAAGACTGTTGGGCAATAGTGTGTTGTTATGCCGCCTTCGTCTTTGTTGATCTGTATTTCAAACCGCGTCAGGCCATTGTTTTGCAGCGCCGGATCACCAATAACGTCCCCGGCTTTTATTGGCGCACCTTTCTTAACAGCTAGGTTAACTATATGATCGTACCCTATCGTCCACATAGAATTTTCCTTTGGCTGTATAAAGACCTCAAAATCTTTACTGTCAGGCTGCTCTCTTATAAATGCCACGATACCGTCAATTGCCGAGATTACTTTTGTCCCATCCTTTAATGATGAGTATTCAAAATTTGGGTTTGTACGCCCACCGCTCAGACTATCGCCAAAGATATAAAAGCCTTTCAGGCCATTACTAGTAAACTCCCTGGTTGCATTTGTGGTGATGTTGACTTTATCCAAGCTTGCCAGGCCAAGGTTCTGAAGAGATATGTCCGGTTCACTTTCGGTACTTTTTTTGCTAACTGACGGTGACTTTTGAGATGACTGATTGGTTGATTTTTGTTGCGTCTTGCTCATAACGCGCCAGCCCGCAAACCCTATAGTAGCAACCAACAAAATAACAATAATAGCTACAATATGGCTAAAGCCGGATTGACCAAGATTTTTATTTTGTTTCATAGTCCTCAATATAACCCGAAAACTCAGCATCATCAATAATGCTTATGTATAAAAGCAGGTCAGGCCTTGACATAATACCCCTCTGGGGTATATGCTCAGTGTATGATAGTAGATATTAAACGCCGCGCCTTACACCGTTCTAAGATCCTTCAGGGTCAATTGAAGGGGCTGGAGAAGATGATTGATAAAGAAGAGTACTGCATGGATATCATTACTCAGTCTTTGGCAATTCAGAAATCTTTGGGTTCATTAAACAAATTAATTGTTGAGAACCATTTAAAAACCCATGTGACCGATAACATGGTGTCCGGCAATGAAAAAAGGCAAGCTGAAACTATTAATGAGCTGCTTGGATTATACGAGTTAACAAACGTTCGCAGTAAGTAAGAATTAATTAAGGGGGTATTATGAAAAAAGAATCATTACTGTACGGCATTATCGGGCTGCTGGCAGGCATTGTGCTCACCGGTTTCTTCGCAACCTACGCCGTCAACAATAGTCACTCGAGCATGATGAATATGATGGGCATGCACAGCAATAGTATGATGGGCGGTAATATGGATCGTAGTTTTATTGAGCAGATGATCCCCCACCACGAGAGCGCTATTGCCATGGCTAAACTAGCGCAGCAAAAATCGACACATGCAGAAATAAAGACGCTGGCTAATGATGTCATTACCAGCCAAACGGCTGAGATAAACACCATGAAGCAGTGGTACAAAGATTGGTACGGAACCGATGTGCCGACAGTCACAACCACTAACATGTGGGGAGGCCACATGATGAATAGCCAAGACAGTACCGATATTCTCAACTCTGCTACCGACTTTGACAAGGCGTTCCTCGAGGAGATGATTCCCCACCATCAAATGGCGGTTATGATGGCAAATATGCTCGATATTGCTACCAACCGGCCGGAAATGAAAAAGTTGGCCAGCGACATCACTTCCGCCCAGACTAAAGAAATTAACGACATGGAGTCGTGGCAACAGCAGTGGGGTTACGATAATTCATCAAACAACTCGACTGACATGATGAATATGATGGGGCATTAACATTAAAAGGAGAATATTATGAAAGCACACAAAACTATAATGATCGCTCTCGCAGTACTGGCCGTGATACTGCTACTCTTCGGCCCTGCATTAAATGTCGGTAGAGGCTACGGGTTATTTTTACTAATCTGCCCCTTGATGATGCTCGGCATGATGGCTATGATGGGCCATAACAAAGATGATCATAAGCATTAGCTATGTTTTTCATAGCCCGCAAGAATCTATTTCAGGATAAAACTAGACTATTAATAAGCGTCGGAGGTGTGGCATTTAGTGTCGTACTTATTATAGTTCTTCAGGGTTTATATCAAGGTTGGAGTAATAAGATTGGTGAATATATTCGTACGGTTCCAGCTGATATTTGGGTTATGCAATCCGGGTCAGAAGACATGTTCCATACGCCGTCTGTCTTACCCCTAACTGTTGCTGATAATTTAAAAGAGGTTGAGGGGGTAGAAAGTGCTAAACCCTTTAATGCTCGTAGACTGGCAATACACTTTAAAGACCAGGATCTGAATTTGTACATCGTAGCCTACGATTCGGCCAACGATGTCGGCAAACCTGCAAAGATCGTCGAAGGTAAAGCTACGCCTGGACCTGGTGAAGTTATTCTGGATCGCAGCCAGCGTAAAAAGGTTCGAATTGGCGACACGCTTAGCATAGCTGGACAACAATTAAAAGTCGTTGGATTCGCTGAGGGCGGAGACTTAGTAACCTCTTCATTTGCCTTTGCACAGAAAGACGAAATAAATAAAATCCAAAAGCTGCCAGACTCAGCGAACTTCTTCGTGGTACGAGTCAGCCCCGGAGCCAACACAGATACTGTCATACAAAGTATTAAAACGGGTGTTGAGAACGTAGATGCAGTTACTAAAGACAAATTCGTTACGAACAACGTTAAAATCGTAGCTGATAATTTTTTACCGGTAATTTTGGTATTGCTTATTATCGGAGTGGTTGTAGGCATAGCAGTAATCGGCCTTACTATTTTTACTTCCACGGTTGAGAAAGCAAAGGAATATGGCGTACTGAAAGCCATTGGTATGCGTAATAGCCAGCTTTACTGGGCGGTAGTCCAACAAGCGCTGCTAGCGGGTGCTATAGGCTTCAGCTTAGGAGCAATCATTGCTTTCATTCTACAAGGTACAGTCGGCCAAATGGTTCCACAATTTGTGACCCAAATCCAAGCTTTTGATATTGTCTGGATATTCGGTTTAACGCTACTAATGTCTGTTACCGCAGCGTACATACCGATCAGACGAATAGCCCACATAGATCCGGCGGAGGTGTTCAAGGCATGAGCGTCGTAGAAGTAAAAAATCTGACTAAGGTATTCGGTTCCGGGCACACCGCCGTTAAGGCTGTCGATAGTATCAGCTTGAAAATTGAAGCTGGTGACATTGTCCTGATTATGGGGCCTTCCGGTTCGGGTAAAACCACCTTAATTTCTATGATGGGCACTCTACTTAGGCCAACTGAAGGGCAAATTCTTATTGATGACGAGGATACGGTCACCCTATCAGATACAAAATTGGCAGATTTACGGCTTCATAAATTAGGCTTTATGTTTCAGTCGTTTAATCTTTTGTCCGCTTTGACGGCCGAACAAAATGTCGTTGTGCCGCTAGTGGTGGCCGGTGTGAACAAAAAGCAGTCAAAAACAAAAGCTCGCAAGCTATTGGAACAACTTCACCTAGAGAAGCGGCTGAATAACTTGCCTAAAAATCTCTCAGGAGGAGAGAAGCAGCGCGTTGCCGTTGCCCGGGCGCTAGCTAACGAGCCCAAACTCATACTGGCCGATGAGCCGACAGCTAATTTAGATACTAAAACCGGCTCTGAAGTTATGCAGCTACTTTGTAACACGGCATGTGCCGAAAATCGAGCAGTCGTTATTGTAAGCCACGACCTACGCTTACGTGATGTAGCCAAACGGGTAATTACCATTGAAGATGGTCGCCTAACTAAAGAAGAAAAAGGTAATCATAACGCAAATTGCCCTATGGAGCACAAACATGCACGAAAATCATAATCATGAGCAAAAGGAGCTCGATAAGCATGCGGATCATTCAGTTGCATTGTTCCGCGATAAGTTTTGGCTTTCGCTGCTTCTTACGGTCCCTGTCGTAATTTATTCTGAACACATACAAACGTGGCTTCGGTTCACGCCGCCAAATTTCTTGGGATCTGAGTACGTGCCCTTCGTGTTGAGCTCGTTTGTATTCTTTTATGGTGGGCTGGTCTTTATAAAGGGCGCGATTGGAGAACTTAAAGACAAAAGACCAGGCATGATGACGCTAATTAGTATGGCTATCTCGGTGGCATTCGGTTATAGCGTAGCTGTACAGTTTGGGCTCGGTGGTGAGGCTTTCTTTTGGGAGTTAGCGACATTAGTTACAATAATGCTTCTTGGCCACTGGCTAGAGATGGCATCCGTCAAAAAAGCCGAAAGCGCGCTTGAAGCCATTAAACAGCTGCTGCCCGACAAAGCAGAGAAACTGGTGAATGGCAAGCCCAAAAAAGTCTTGGTAAGTGAGCTTAGGGTTAATGATCGTATACTTGTACGCCCAGGAGCAAGTATCCCAGTTGATGGAATTATTGTTGAGGGAAAGTCTTCTATTAACGAGGCAGCTATAACTGGTGAATCTAAACCTGTCAGTAAAGCCGCTGATGATGGAGTGATTGCCGGGACTATAAATCAGGATGGTTCCCTCACTATAAAAGTAACAAAACTCGGAGATGATACCGCATTGGCGGGAATTATGCGCTTAGTAGCAGAGGCTCAAGCGTCTAAATCTAACGTGCAAATGCTGGCAGACAAAGCTGCTTTTATTCTTACAATAGTGGCCATACTCACAGGTGTTGTTACTTTTCTGTTTTGGCTATTTGCCAAGGATGCAAGCTTTGCACTAGAGCGCTCCGTTACCGTTTTAATTATTGCTTGTCCTCATGCGCTTGGATTGGCAGTACCACTGGTGGTATCAATTTCAACTGCCCTATCTGCCAGAAATGGTTTGCTCATAAGGAAACGCCTAGCCTTGGAATCTGCCAGAAATTTAGATTGGGTACTGTTTGATAAAACCGGTACTTTAACCAAGGGCGAGCATGGAGTTACTGACATTTGGGCATCCAAGGGCTATGCCAAAGAAGACATACTCCACCTAACAGCAAGTCTTGAGCAAAACAGCGAACATATTGTAGGTAAAGGAATCGTTAAAAAGGCTCAGGACGACAATGTCAATCTAGACAAAGTTGAGGATTTTAAAGCTTTACCTGGGCTGGGCGTAAAGGGCAAACTACACGGATCAGACACATATGTAGCAGCAAGCCATCGCTACATTATCGAAAACCATCTCACTGTACCGAAAGAAATTGATCAATACAGTAAACAAGCTGCCAAAGATGGTAAAACGGAGGTATACCTCATTAACGAAAAAAGTGAAGTCATAGGTGCAATTGCGTTAGCTGACATTATCCGCGACGAATCCAAGCAAGCTATCGTAGCTCTGAAACAATTAGGTATTAAAACTGCCATGATAACTGGAGATTCCAAAGATGTTGCTTCTTACGTGGCTACTCGTCTTGGACTTGATCAATATTTTGCCGAAGTACGTCCCGAAGATAAGGCTGCCAAAGTTAAGGAACTTCAAGCAGATGGTGAACGCGTAGCCATGGTAGGTGATGGCATTAATGATGCGCCAGCACTCATGCAAGCCGACATAGGCGTTGCGATTGGTGCTGGCACTGATGTTGCCATAAAATCAGCCGACATCATTCTGGTCAAAAGTAATCCACTAGACGTTGTTAAGATCGTCAAACTATCCAAGGCAACATATAAAAAGATGGCACAAAACTTAGCTTGGGCAACGGGCTACAATATATTCGCTATTCCGTTAGCGGCCGGAGTTCTTTACGGCCGCGGTATTGTGTTAGCACCTGCACTAGGTGCAGTTCTAATGTCTCTATCCACGGTCGTAGTAGCAATCAATGCCCAACTTCTACGAAAAACTGAACTTTAACTGTTATGGAGTTGCGTTTTAGTTACACGTTGCTTGACGTTTAGATAAGGTAGGTGTACATTGATTTCTATGATCAAATTTAAGCAATCCTACTTTGCCGGCATTCTTGCCGTGATTATGGTGGCCCGTAAGGGGAGTGCCTTGAGTTTGTGACCAATTAAATAAATTAGGACAAACCAACCTCCCCGAATCGAACGGGGAGGTTTTATTTTGTCTAGAAAGGATAAACAATGACAGACGTATTAGAAACGGGTGGACCAGGTATACCAGGCGGGCCAAGTGGTCCGGAAGGGCCAGACTGGGGCCCCGAGCCAGAAGGCGTAGCAGAGCAGCCCGATCCAGAAGGCGGCAGCAGAGTAGCAGCAGTTTTAAGGTTCATAGTGGGGAACCCTGGCCGTTTGACACACTCAAATGAAGTGCCAGTCCCAGACACTACGACAATAGACTCTGAAGACTGGAGGAACAGAAGAGACCACTCGTGGGAACTGCCAGAAAGTCCCAACTGGCCAGGGTTTTAGGTTAGTTTAAAAAAGTCCTGTTAGCGGGGGGAGGACTCGAACCAGACGACTCTAGGACCTGATTTTAGGCTTGCTTCATTTTAGCTTACATCTGTTAATTGTCAAATTTTCTACAAAGATACAGGGTCATTTACACAGTCATTTACAAGGACATTTTGCCGCAAAGTATGGTATAATACAAATATATGAAAGATTACACACCAGTTTATAGGATAACACCAAAAATTACCAATCTGGTGTATCAAATTGCGCAGGATTTGGAGCGGATAAACATTATTCGCGAACAGGTTCTCACGCCCTATCTTCGTCGCGAAAACCGTATTAAAACCATCCGCTCGTCACTGTACATAGAGGCAAACACACTAAGCTTAGAACAGGTTGCCGACGTCATAGATGGCAAGACGGTCGCTGGTCCAGCATACGATATTCAAGAAGTTAAAAACGCGATTGAGGCATACAACCAGCTGCTCGAGTGTGATCCGTACAGTGTTAAAGACTTGCTTAGTGAGCATGGGTTAATGACCAAAGATACTGTTAAAGAATCTGGTGTATTTCGAAGCTATGGCGTGGGCGTGTTTGCTGGTGATATTCCAATCCATGTAGCACCTCCAGCAGAACAAGTTTCGATACTTGTCGAACAATTACTGGAGTGGGTGAAGAATAATGATTTGCCGCAAATTATAAAATCCTGCATCTTTCATTACGAGCTTGAGTTTATCCATCCGTTCGCTGATGGTAATGGCAGGATGGGACGAATGTGGCAAACGCTTCTTCTCTACCAGGAAAATCCAGTATTTGGATGGTTGCCGGTCGAGACAATTATCGCGAAGCAACAGGATGAATATTACACTGCAATCCAGCGTTCGACCAAAGAAAATGACAGCGCTATCTTTGCCGAATTTATGTTGACAGCGCTTGCCGAAGCGGTGGCAGAGTTCAAAAATAACCAAGGCGTGATTGGAAAGCCTCTCGGT
>Ga0209542_10003903_pt1 | contig 31351 bp, 26 predicted proteins | sample RifCSPhighO2_01_FD_184028 | JGI IMG/M metagenome (GOLD analysis project Ga0209542, IMG submission 184028) | Soil microbial communities from Rifle, Colorado - Rifle CSP2_plank highO2_0.1 (SPAdes) (version 2) | ecosystem: Environmental > Terrestrial > Deep subsurface > Rock core/Sediment ... | reverse complement strand
AAAGGGCTTTTTTGGCGAAAAGGAAAAGGATTTATCAATGAAGGGCAAAATAAATTTTTTCATCTTAATTTTTTCCAAGAAGCGGCTAAACGGTCGCTTCTTGACGTATTAGGTTAATTATGCTAGGATAAGTGGCAATCTGGACATAGTGTTCAGAAGCAATCAAACCGTTCCTTGAAAAGAGGAAGACAGAATGAGCAGACGAAATAATCCGCTTGAGAAGCACAGCTCGCAAGTCCATGTCTCCGGTGGATCATCTGGAGGTCTCGGTGACGCAGTTCAGAGAGTCATCGCCGACCAGGGCACCGAACACGACTGGCGCAACGGCATCACCGTTCCGCGCCCGCGGATGTAGGAGGAACGACCCGATCTCATTGGGAAGACCGTCATCCCGCATACCTGCGAAGCGCGCAAACACGGCAACAATGAGGGTTGTATCTGCAACCTCATCGGCAAGCCCGTCGTCATCACGAAGATCTACGATACGCCGTTCGTCGGAACGCCCTCGTATCACATCAGAGGGAGCAAGAAGCGAATTCAGGAACGCGAGTTCTCCGATGAAACGCGAGGCAAGGATCCCAAAACAGTCGAGGGCTTCATCCTCGAAGGACCGAACGGCAAGTTCCTGACCGCCGGCTTCGTGTGGATGTCCGCGAAGAAGCCGCTCGATGGCTATCTGCACAACTCGCAAGTGGTGCGCGACTTGCTCACCGCCGAGTTCCCGAACGGACGCCCGACCAAGGCGTATCCCGCATCGAGCAAGCTCGACGGAGGCCAGAAGCGTATCACGGGAGATGCTGTCTCCTTCGACCAACTCACCCTGTAGCGCGAAACGCGCTACTTGGACAGGCCGCTAATCCTTCGGGAAAGGCGGCCTGATTTTTTTCTGCGAGAATTTGCCGCCAAAGCCAGTGAATTTTTCAATAATTCCAAATTGAAAAATTCACTGAATTGAGTTATGCTTAACTCAATAAAAACTTGAAATTGTTAATGCTCTCGGCTTCAGAATTCATTTTGCCCGCCCGCCCATTCCGAGCCGCGCAAGGCGCGGCGAGGACAGAATTCCGTTCGAGCTATTTCAAGAATACACCGCCAAAAAAAATGACTAAAATTATCGATTTAAGAAAAAAACCTCAATCGGAAAAATCAGGGAAGATAATACAAAAAATAAAAACACTTCCCCAAAAAGAGAATCCAACAAATACTGCTCCGTCAAAAACGAAAGAAGAAATACTGACAGCAGTTTGGAACGCACCCTCTTTCTATTCCAGTCCGGATAAAAAATATCTTTATATTTTGATTGTCCTTCTTGCTATTGGAGGTGTCATCATTATCTTACTCGGAAAAGATATTCTATCTGCTATTTTCTTAATTCTTTCTTCTCTAGTATTATTCATCAGTTCTAAAAAACAACCTGAAATACAACAAATAGTCGTAGATCAAAGGGGCGTTATGATGGGAGATACTGCCCATCCGTATAAAGACCTGAACTCTTTCTGGATTCATTACGAATCCGGAGACATAAAAGAATTAAGCTTAGAGTCAAAAAAATGGTATGTTCCATATATAAAGATTCCTCTTGAGAACATTAATCCCCTTCTTGTAAGGTCTGTATTGATAAAATTTCTGCCAGAAAGAGAGCACGAACGTTCATTGACGGACATGATTTCGAGAAGAATCGGAATGTAGATAGAAAAGCGCTCGTCGTTCAACGGATAGGACGCAAGATTGCGGATCTTGCAATAGAGGTTCGATTCCTCTCGAGCGCACAATGCAGGAAAAGTCAAAAGATAAAACTAAAAGTGGCCAATGGCCGCTTTTAGTTTTATAAATAATATGTTAAAATATCGCCAAATCAGCAATACCTATGGATTTATCTCTTCCAATAGAAAACCTGCGCAACGTGGGTGCCAGGAACATATCCCGCCTCAATAAATTGGGTATTAAAACCGTTAGAGACCTCCTCTGGCATTTTCCGACGCGATACGAAGATTATACCGAGACTCTTTCTATAGCCAACGCCGAACCGGGCCAGAAAATTAACGTCCAGGGAGAGGTTCTAAAAATATCAAGTAGGCGCCTATTTCCCCGTAGGCTTACGATTACTAATGCTATTGTCGGAGACTCATCCGGAGCAATCAAGGTTGTCTGGTTTAATCAGCCCTATATCGAGAACCAACTAGCCGAAGGTACGATGGTGAGTCTTGCTGGAAAAGTAAACTTAGGCAAGCAGGGATTATATTTATCCAGCCCAACCTTTGAAAAGATTACAAATTACAGATTACAGATTACGGATTACGGAAATGATAATTCGCAATTCGGAATTCGGAATTCGGAATTTAATTTAAAACACACTCACGGCCTCGTGCCCGTTTATCCTGAGACTGAAGGAGTTACATCAAAATATCTTCGCTTTCTAATTAAACCTCTGCTTAAAGATATTGCAGTCGAGGATCCCCTCCCCTCTTCAATATTAGAAAAATATAGTTTCCCGGATTTAGCCATAGCCCTCAACAGTATTCATTATCCTAATAATCCGGAAGGGGCCGACATCGCAAGAGATAGATTCGCCTTTGAGGATCTTCTGCTTTTTCAGATCAAGGCTCTCATCGAAAGAAGAAAACTGAACCAGCTTAAATCCGTTTCAATACAATTTGACCAGGACCTTATCCAAAAGTTCATAGCAGATATTCCATTCGAACTGACTTCTGATCAAAAAATATCTTTATGGGAAGTACTTAAGGATCTGCAGAAAGGCTACCCGATGAACCGACTGCTTGAAGGCGATGTTGGAAGCGGAAAAACAGTTGTGGCATTAGTTGCCGCATATCAGGTGGCAAGAAAGGGATATCAGACTGTTTTTATGGTTCCTACAGAAGTCCTGTCTCAGCAACATTATAAGACCGTCCGCTCCCTTATTGGTGAAAACTCTGTGAATGTATGCCTTCTGACCGGCTCTGAAGCAAGTCTTAACGGTGAAGTAGTTACAAAAAAAATAATCAAAAATAAAATTGCCTCCGGTGAAGTACACATAATTATCGGAACTCATGCCGTCATTCAGAGAGACGTTATCTTTAAGAATCTAGTCTTCGTTGTGATAGATGAACAGCACCGGTTTGGAATTCAGCAAAGATCGATGTTGGCAAAACAAAGTTCTGAGAATAATGCTCAATCCGAGATTGTCCCCCACCTTCTGAGCATGACCGCCACACCCATCCCCCGCACCCTTGCTCTGACAATATACGGAGATTTAGATATCTCTCTTATAAAAGAAAAGCCTAAAAATCGGCAAAAAATAATCACAAAAATAGTACTACCGACCGAAAGAACTGAAAATTACAGATTTGTAAGGGAGGAGGTAAAAAGAGGTAGGCAAGTTTTTGTGGTATGCCCACGCATAGAAGCAAGCGACCCTAAAAAGGAAATAAAAGCTGGAGCTAGCCAATCGAAAATGAATATTTTATGGCAAGAAGTTAAAGCGGTAGAAGAAGAATATAAAAAACTTTCAGAGTCGGTATTTCCGGACCTGAAAGTTGCAATGCTACACGGAAAACTAAAGCCGAAAGATAAAAACGATATCATGAATAAATTCAAAGATGGCTGGTATGACATTCTGGTATCAACTTCCGTAATTGAAGTGGGGGTAGACATTCCTAATGCCACAATAATGATGATAGAAAGTGCCGAGAGATTCGGACTTGCTCAGCTCCATCAATTCCGTGGCCGTGTCGGACGCGGAGAGAATCAATCCTATTGTCTTCTTCTTTCCTCAACCTCAGATAGATCAACAAATCAACGGCTTAAAGCCCTTGTCATGTGTGACGATGGTTTCGAACTGGCCGAAAAAGATATGAAAATCAGAGGACCAGGTGAATTTTTTGGAGTTAAGCAATCGGGAATACCTGACCTAGCGATGGCCTCACTTGCCAATGTTGATTTAATAAAAAAAGCCCGCCTAGAGGCACGCTTAATGCTTAAGAAAGATCCCAATCTAAAGAACTATTCCCTTCTTAAGACGCGACTGGATTCGTTCCAGAAACTGACACATTTTGAATAGAAGCTCTCAAAATCCGGCAATAATTAATGTCCAACAAAATTTTTCTTTTTTTGAGTTTTCACTAATATTACTCTTTGCTACATCTCTCAGATGTAGCAAAAGTAGTTCTACCATCGGCTTATACGAAAGTACCCATATTCCATTAGACTGCTGTGTCAACGAAGAGTCGAACAATCTCTCTGTCGGCAGCCGAAATACTCTTTCACATAGAACATTAATCTGATCCGTAAACCCCACATCCTGAAGTGTATTTATAGTGCCAACCGCTAATTCCGTCATGTGTTGCCTATCTAGAATATCTTGCCTACTGCGATCTCCTTCATTCATAATCACTTCCAAATTATTTTTTAAAAGCTGTCGCTACTATAATAAACAGCTATTTTTTAGTCACAGCAAGTTCTTTATTGCTTTCTCTATCTTTTTTTCTTATCACGGCTCTTTTTTTGGCTATATTGTCGTTTTTATCAAGATAAGCAAGGACTAGACCCAAGCCTTCCTTCTTAAGATATTCAAGAACCTTTTCAGGATGCTCCTCTAATGCCTTACCCGAAATATCATAATGTTCTACCAGCTTTCTATAATGTAGGGAGCGCTCAAGTAAAATTTCTTCCGCCGGAATACTCATTGCCTCAACAGAAAGTCCGTTTTTGATTACAATCTTTTTGAAAAGCGCTTCAGCCCGAGGCGTATGATATCCGTTTGAAACTATTATTACGCTTTTTATATTTCTATCCCTGAGCACGCTTATGATATTCTCAAAATTCTCTAATGTACTTTCTGAAGATTCACCCGGTTCTTTAATTACGTCTTCCGATGGAACATCTAAATTATCGGTTAAGTATTTATCTTCGGCTTCCGCCATCGACCTATCATAGTCCCCCTTGATAGGAACCCCACCAGTAACTATTATCTCTTTTGCCTTTCCGGCTTTATATAATTCATAGGCAGCTATCGTCCTCATCTTACCGTGCAAGTTAAGCTGTGACATTTCATCCGAATCGCTTTTCTTTAATCCCGAGCCAAGAACTATAATTGCATCTACCTCTGGAACCTTTTCAAGCCATTGTTCACGAGTCAAGCCTTCCACTGCTTTACTTGGAGAAAATACTGCCTCATATTTTTTAATGAATCCTCTTTCCTTCATATTATTACTTTCGACTTTTAGGTGTTACCCAAAAACCCATGTACTTGCCCAACATCAGGCGAGTTTGGGCATCAAGAGCCGGTAATAGACCCAGGCCTATGGTTGTAATGGGAAAGAGTATCCACTGCAGTACCATCCAAAAATATTTAAACTTGCCGAACCTAGGTGGACGCGGCGGCAGAAGAATAATAGAGAGAACGGCGGTAGAGATTAGTCCTACCATTGAAAGCGTCATAATAGTTCTGGTTATAAAAGGGAGATTGAATGAGAGAACCGTCTGATTAAACTCAGCTCCGCCGACAATAACAGGCAGCCATCCTAACAAAAAAATTATAAGAGCATTCGTAGACCAAGAATGGTTTCCCTCAACAACCATAAAACCATAATGAAATTTCTTACTCATAGGGATGGCTTTGCTTTTAATAAAACCGAATAAAAAATATGGAATATTCTCTGCTCCATATGCCCACCTCCTCTGTTGTTTATAAATGTTCTTGAATGTTTCCCATGTTGTTTTTGCGACATTAGCATCCATCGACACCGGATAGTAAAGAGGTTCTACGCGATAATTGCCGTCATAGCGTAAAAAACACTGCCAAAAAATCCTTGAATCTTCTGAAACCATATTCTTCTGCCAAAAACCCACATCCACAAGAGCCCGCCAAGGCATAGAATGGGAAGAGAAAGTCGTTGCAGTTTCATGCTTCTCCTGCTTTATCGTGTGCCAAAAAGTAGCCGAAAAAGCCACTACTCGCGCAAACGATGGGGCTTCCCAGATATTATTAATATATAAAGGGATAGGTTGATATGATGCATTGAGAGAATTCTTTACTCTCAAAAATGTGTGGGTAAGAACTCCAAAATATTCAGGAGATACTATGGTGTCTATGTCCATATTAGAAACTAAGATGTGGTCATAATTTATACTCAAGGGATCCACTAGACTATTCTTTACCATCTGTGCGGCAAATGCAGTATTTGACCCCTTGCCGGGAATCTCACCAGAAAGATTTGTCGGATGCTTCACTGAAATAAATTTATAAAACTTATTTGCATATATTTTTTCTATCTCCGCAACTACCTGTTGGGTCTCCTCTCCCCCTCTTTCTTCCCAACACAGAACGACAATCATTTTTTCCTTAGGATAATTAGTCTTAAACAAACCCTCGACAGAAGCGGATACCAGCTCAAAATCTTCCTTATAAAGAGGCAGGAATATAAGGTGATAAACATCTTCCCAAGTTTTTATCGTCCTTATCTGATAACCTCCCGTGTCCAGCTTTTTAAGTTTATCCAGCCAATTTATTTTTAAATTTTCTCTAAGCTTATTGTAAGAAACCCGAAGATGTAAGGAAAGATAAATAGTTTTAATAAGCCAATAGACATCGAAAATGATAATAAAGACTGCGATGATTAGAGGTTCGAAAAAAGATAATACTACGATTAATATCAAAGTAAGCCAAGCTAAAAAACCCGGTAATATTTCCAGAAGCCTATAAAGCCGCTTTCCATTAGTGACATCTAAATCGCTGGCTCTACCTACATGAAGATAATGATACATAACCTAAGTATTAAACTATAAAAACCATATATTTTCAAATAAAAAACTCTGCCGATAAAGATTGGGACAAAATATAAAAGCCCCTATCTGGGGCTTTTTCTTATCAACTCTTGGCATTTGAGCTTTCATATTTAAAATCTAGGGCATTACCAGCCAAAGAAATCCTTACCTTACCCTTAAATCCGGAATTAGCCGCTATATATCTGCCCAGGGGCCTCTTTATGAGCGATCGTAATTTATGAGTTAGAAGCGAAGCGCCAACCTCGCGGCGATGCATGCTCTTGTCAATAATAAACACCTTTACTTCTTCGCTAATATCCAATGCTATTTCTAGCCGATTCATATTGCTCATAAAATCATCCAGCTGACCCTCCAGTATTTCAAAAAGTGCTTTTCTGGACAATGGCCTGCAAACGACGACTTCGTCGATTCGTCTGCGAAACTCAGGAGAGAAAGTCCTGCCCAGTTCCTCTTCTGCAAGTTGTAATATCTTAGCATCATCCTGCTCTATTTTTTTGTCAAAATCACCATCGTTATTTATGGCACTATTCATGCCGGAATAGCCTATCTGTTTCTGTTTTCCTTTTAAAACATCCCCAATGAGCTTACCCGCCGCATTCGAAGTGAGGATAATAAAAGCTTGGCTTAAATCAGTTACACTGCCATTGGCAAGAGTAACTTGGCCATCTTCGGTTATCTCCAGTAACAACTTATGCAAAGTCTCGTTGGCTTTCTCTATTTCGTCAAACAGAAGAACGAAATAATTGCGTATATCGGAACTGGCAGGAGCTTTGATTTCCGCTGAATCGGAAATTTCTATCTGAATTTGATCTAGCCGCCTATCGATTTTCAATAATCTAGCGTTCATTCGTCCTATTGTATCTATATGATGACTTATCTCGACGGTCGCCCTTACGATTATGGAGGATATTTGCCTAAGACTTTCTTTTAATCGTGCCACATTTTTTTGATAGTCCCTATCATTTTGCATTACTTTTCCCATTCTAGGGTCATCAAAATTATCAAGAAAATCAGCCAATGTATGATTATATGCCTCTAGAAATTCGATGATATCAGTTCTCTGGCTAACCCTAGACACTACTTCAAATAATCTGGCCTCAATATGTTCCCGCTTAACAGTCAGTTCTATTTTTTCTAGTGCTAGCGGATCGGCAGATTCATCCCCCTCTTTTTTCTTTAAGAAAGAGATCTCATCGATACTTTTTTGAGACAGTATCGGGGCATCCCCATAGCCAACATAACCATGAGGAGAGCCTATCAATGCATGGATCATGTGGGCCTGGCTATAAGAAGCGCAGTTTATCTTTTTCATCCCCCTAATATTGCCCGTAAAATACTGAGCTAATCGCCTCGCTAATTCAGTCTTTCCGACACCGCTCGGCCCTAAAAACATTACCACTCCTACCGGACCGGCGCGTTCTTCCAGCTTACGCAAGGTGAGCTCATATTCATACACCTTCACCAGCGCATCGATTGCTTTAGGCTGGCCCCTTACATATTTCCCAAGAAACCTCTCTAGACGCAATGATTCTTCAAGCGGATCCGGCTGGTCGCCACGAAAGCATTCCCTCTTATCATCCATCGCATCCTCCATGTTTTAAAAGTTCATGATTACTCATTAAACAGTATAAAAATTACCAAATTAAAGCAACAAAAATCCCACACATAACTTTATACATAAAGTTATGTGTGGGATTGTTTAGGAAAAAGTGCTTCCGCTGCTCCCCCCCTTTTTTTTTCTATACCGTGGGAGCGATTTTTTGGCTCTACTAATATTTAGTGAAAATTTATTGTACTCCTATTCTTAGCGAAATTGGGTTTATTCCCAATGCCCTAAGTCTTTTTTCTAGCAGCCGGTTATGCGTTAATACCCAGGTTTCATACATTCTCATAATATCCGCGTTGCTTGAAATTTGTTCCGTTGCTTCCGATAAAACCTTAACTAGTTCCACGAACTTATTTGCTAGCTCATCAAAGACCCCGGATAGAGAACTGCCCGATTGACCAGCCTCCTGATAAGAAGCTGCTCCTATATACATATAATAATCTACATCGACAAGACTTCTCCACAAACTTTGCCACCATATACCTGATATGATAAGGGCTGAATCGCCGATGGATCGAAAAGCTTCGGATCTAGATTTCCCTCGAAACTCACCCGACAAAGCACTGCCAAATAGTTGAGCTACCGTTTCGCTACCCCCACTCATAACACGCCGATACGCATCATAATCTCTCATAACCCCTAGGAGAATAACCATGAGATAATGAGTCGCCAAATCGCTCAATCCAACACGCTGATGATCCTTAGCCCTTTCAAGGGCTTCTTTAAAATACAAATCCGCCTTCTCCCATATTTCAATGAGCCCCTGATTGTTGTCGCTCGACATCTTGTGCCCCCGTTATCGTTTTACTAAAGAATAGCAAAATTAATAATAATACAAAAGCGATATCTTTTGCATAAAAAACGCTTGAAACTTTGTTCAAGCGTTATAACTATCGATTAATCTTTATCTGCCACTCCATCGTCCCTCTTCCTGGATGCCTTGCATAGCTCTTCCCCATTCTCATCAACCTCAACCATTCTTACCTCATACGGATACCAGAGATTATCAGCGATTAGCCGAAGGGTTTCCCCCCGCTCTCTTTTATCAAGCGTACGCCCGTCTCGTACATTGTGCTGTAAGACAAGGACCCGATCGCCTTTTAAATCGACGTCAACAACCTGGATATCATTAACCAAATTACTTCTTTCAAATTGTCTGGCAAGCGCCGTCCTTACCCTACGATATCCCTCATCATTATGGATATCGAGGACTACATAGTGATCCTCTTCTGCATCGTCTTCTACGACGAATAAGCGAAACTCACGAATAAGACGCGGGCTCAAAAACTGCTGAAAAAAAGAACTGTCATTAAAGTCAACCATGGCATGCTTAAATATTACTTCACGCCAATTGGGATTACCGGCATAGTCCGGAAACCATTCCCTGTCTTCAAGGGTAGGATTCTCGCATATTCGACGAATATCATTGAACATTGCAAGGCCAAGAGCATATGGATTAAATCCGCTGTATCCCTCTTCACTAACGCCCAGCTGTCTGATAACACCCGTATGGGACTTTAGAATTTCCAAATAAGCACCCTCGGTTAATAATCCTCTTTCTTCCATGATCTTTGTTATATGATAATGGGTCCAGGTTGCAAAACCTTCGTTCATGAATTTAGTTTGGACTTGCGGATAAAAATATTGCGCTAATTTGCGGTTAATTCTAATCAACTCTCTTTGCCAAGTTTCAAGATTCGGACTTGCTTTTTCGATAAAATACAGAAGGTTTTCCGTGGGAAGCCCCATCCTCCTCTGCCTCGCCAAGAATTCCGCTTCGCCAGCATCCGGACTCGATGCTTTTTTACCGGACCAGAGCTTGCTGTCATAAAGCGGATCATATTCCTTTTCTCTTTTCTCTCTTTCAAGCCTGATACGGCGTCTTCTTTCTTCTTCATTCTCGGCTATGAGTCTGATCTTACGGCCCCTGTGAAATATTCCGTAACGGCTAAGAGCATGGGTAGCATCGAATACTCTCTCGACCTCTTCAACGCCATGTAATTCTTCGCATTGTCTCACATAATTACGTGCAAACTCCAAATAAGGGATGATAGTCGATGCATCTGTAAGCTCCTTAAAAAGATGATTATTTCTAAAGAAACTGTTATGTCCAATATTGGCATGAATTACGACAAGGGTTTGCATGGCCATCGTATTCTCTTCCATGCAATATGCTAAACATGGATTTGAATTAATAACCAGCTCATAAGCCAGGGGCATATATCCCCTTCTATAGGCCTCTAGGTTTCTTACCAATGCCTTGCCGAAACTCCAGTGCGGATATGATATTGGAAGACCGGCTGAAACATAGGCATCGATCATCTGCTCAGCAGAAACTATCTCTATTCTCGATGGATATCCTTCGGGGACTCCCTCTTCATGAGCAATAACGCTTGCCTCTTTCATAACCTCCTTGATGTATTCCTCAGTCCACTCTGCCGTTTCAAAGATAGGTCTCCTGGCCTTTTTATTTGCCATTACCGCCCCTTCCTTTCCTTCCAAATAACTTTCTGAATACGGGATAAATCTGATTAATGGCCTTGATCTTACCCATGGCAAAAGTATTTGCGTATTTACCCGACTTCTCAATACTGCTGAATGCCTCCCAAAGAGTTGATTTCCCGCGTTCATTGCTGGTTATTTCGGCATAGGCATAATATTGTACCAGCTGCAAAATAACACTAGTCAATCGCTTCACGCATCTTTCTCCGTCTTTGCCAAAAACATCTCCGTCGGACACCTGTGCTATATAAATATTCCAGTCATCCGAAGGATGTTTGTTCTTTTGAATTTCACAAAACAGTTCAAGGGCAGGATCAACTGAAGTTCCGCCTGATTTGGTGCCATTAAAAAAAGTGTCCTGGTCAACCTGTTCTGCAACATCAGTATGGCGAATAAAAACCAGATCCACTCTCTCATATTTTCTGACTAAAAATCGATATAGGATCAGAAAAAATCTCTTGGCCATGTCCTTCTCGTCTTTTCCGAGCGAAGCCGACACATCCATAATGCAGTACATTGCAGCCTGCGTGCAGGGCTTGGGGGTGTAATCAAAATTCCTATAACGGCAATCATCTTCATGGATATAAGGAATTTGCTTCCGCCTCTTCATCATTTTATCAAGTTCGCTTAACAGCTTAGTTAGTATGTCCTTTTCGTCTTCGGTAAGATCTGTTTTCAATACCAGCTCTTTAATTAGATTTTCTAATGCGGCAAGATCCTTCTTCGTAGGTCTTTTCATTGCTTTTCTACGCACATAACTTTCTGCCAATGTTCGATCATCATCACGCTGCATATCGGGGCCATCTACCGTAAAGCCCGCCCTGACTCGCTCATTTTCCGTCGTGGATTCTGCCCGTCTTTTCTCTAGATTCGGTAGCTCGCAATCTTCAAAAAATAAATCGAAAAAGTCGCGCGGTTCTAGCCAGAAAAAGTCATCTTCACTTTCTCCGGTGCCAGGCTTATTACCGCCGGCGCCACCGCTACCTGTCGGCTTTGGAATTATATCGCCCTTAACATACTCCTTGTTTCCAGTATGCACATCTGTCCTAATGCCCTTTGGGCCGGATTTAAAAGTAGGCTCACGCGTACCTTTAGATTTCACGGGAACTCTAATCTTGTCCTTTCCGATATCTTCCAGGTTGCCATCTCTTACGGCCTCCTTAATCACTTCACGCAAATAGCCTTTGACCCTCCTGAAATATCTGTCCTTATTTACAGTCCGGGTATCTCCAGATCCCTTGCGAGCGATAACATCAAGCAATGCCATAGACCCTCCTCTCCTTTCCTTTCGTTGCTGTTTTCGTTTTTTTTAAAAAAAAGCGCGGTGGAGTACGCAAACCGTACTGCGCACCGCGCCTAATTAAATTTATTACGAAGACTTTCTTACCCGAAAATACCATTCACACACTAACCTAACCTGTCTTGGAGTATATCCAAGCGCCCTCATCCTTTCAACGAACTTCTCGTGCTTCTGGCGATCTTCATCAGTCGCCTTGGCATTAAAGGATATGACCGGCAAGAGATCTTCTGTGTTAGCGAACATTCTCTTCTCGATAACCTCTCTTAGCTTTTCATAACTGGTCCACCTCGGACTTTGACCGCCACTATTGGCCCTGGCCCGAAGAACATAGTGAACTATTTCATTCCTGAAATCTTTAGGATTGGAGATTCCCGCTGGCTTTTCGATCTTTTCTAGCTCATGATTAAGAGCTGCCCTATCCCATGTTTCACCGGTATCAGGATCGCGATATTCTTCGTCTTGAATCCAGCAATCAGCATACATCACATAACGTTCAAAAAGATTTTGTCCGTACTCTGCGTAAGACTCCAGATAAGCCTGTTGTATTTCTTTTTCAATCCTGTCTACATATTCAGGAACTAAGTACTCCTTCATAAAAGTCATGTATTTCTGTTTCTGATCGTCAGTAATCTCGTCACTTTTTCCTATTTTATCTTCAATAACCCTAAAGAGGTGCACCGGATTAGCCGCAACTTCTTCAACCTCAAAATTAAACACGGCAGATATAACCTTAAACATGAACCTCGTAGAAAGACCCTTCATGCCCTCATTATGACCAGCGGCATCCTTATATTCCTGATAGGTTTTTGCCTTAGGATCAACATCCTTTAGACTTTGGCCGTCGTATATTCTCATTTTTGAATAGATGCTTGAATTCTCAGGTTCTACCATGCGCGTAAGCACCGTAAACCTAGAAGCAAAATCTACTGTACCGGGGGCACAGGGAGCAGTACGAAGAGAGCTGGTATCGATTAGTTTCTGATAGATTTTTGCTTCCTCCGTTGCGCTGAGAACATAGGGTACTTTAATGATAAAAACACGGTCCAAAAATGCTTCATTCTTTTTATTGGTACTAAAGCTTTGCCATTCCGCTTCATTTGAATGGGCTAGAATAATACCGGTAAATGGTAAGGCGCCTACGTTTTTAGTTCCATTATAATTACTCTCCTGCGTTGCAGTAAGAAGGGGGTGCAACATCTTAATTGGAGCCTTGAACATTTCAACAAATTCAAGTATTCCCTGATTGCCATGGCAGAGTCCCCCGGTATATGCATATGCATCCGGATCGCTTTCCGCAAATTCACCAACTAGACTAATGTCCATTTTACCGACTAGCGTTGAGATGTCTTGATTGTTCTCATCGCCAGGTTCGGTCTTAGCAACGGCTACTCCGCCTCTTTCATCCTTAGACGGATACATCATAGCTACATGAAAATTCATAGGATCATGATTCCTCTCGCTGAGCCTCTTCTTCGCCCAGGGAGATCTGACACCAACGAGTAGTCGTCTAGGAATTCCATATTCGGCTTCTAGCCATGGACCGTCATCTTCTGGATCAAATAGTTCTAATGGTGATTCAAACACGGGACTATCAACGATTGTCCCATCATCTTTCTTTATGGCTACCACCCAGATTGGAATAGTAGTCATTAAATACTTTAGCCTCTCTGCAAGCGAGGATTTACCGCCACCAACAGGCCCCAAAAGATAAAGAATCTGCTTCCTCTCCTCTGTTCCCTGAGCAGAGCTGATAAAAAACTTGACAATCTGCTCAATTACTTCTTCCATTCCATAGAAATCTTTAAATGTGGAGTATCTCTTGATTACCCTATTGCAGAAGATGCGGGCTAAACGCGGGTCCTCGTGAGTTTTTGTGTCGATAATTTCCGGAGAGCCAATGGCCTTCAACATACGTTCAGCGGCAGTAGCATACATAGAAGGATTAGTCTTGCATTTAGTCAGCCACTCACTCAGGGTTAATGTTTCTCCCGGTATAATAACACCCTTGGGCTGTCTGTGCTTGCGTGTTTCAGTCATCAATATTCTCCTTAGTTTTCAAAGTTCTCGTATTGTCACCAGGGTAAACCAATAATATGCCCCAGTCAATATCTTGACTGGGGCATATTATTGATCCCTAGAGTTACCGTACCTTCTTATATTTATAAAGAATAGAGCCCGTACAATAAGTCTTTTAGGTCACTGGCCCCATTTTTTGATGCAACCTCTATACATAACAGTTTACCAAATAAAACCCCGAGCTCATCGGCTCTGAAATTTACCATCCCGGTCGATATCTTTTTGACTACATAAGGGTGTATACCGGCTTTACGGGCTATTTCGGATTGGGGGAAACCAAGGTCAGCCATGTCTTTAATAATCACCATATTTCTTAGCTGGTATGCAAGCATAGTCAGAATATAATGGGGGTCTCGGCCGGTTCTAAACTCTTTATAAACCTGCTGAATAAACTTATTCTTATCTTTTGCAATCAAGGCATCGGTAAGTTCAAAAATATCCATCTCAACTTTAGGGACAACCAACAAACTCACATCTGAGCTGCTTATTTCCCCATCCGTTTTATAGCCAGTTAATTTTTCAATCTCATTAGCAAGCATCCAGCTATCATTTCCGACCATACTAATCAGTTTTTGCACGGCTTGAGTTTTTATCATACAATTTCGGTTTTTTACTTCTTCTACCACCCATTGGGTCAACTTAGCATCACTGAGAACTTCAAATAATTTAATTGTAGTACTCTTGGCCAATAATTCCCTCGTCAAATTCTCCTGTTTAACTAGCATCTCTTTTTCAACTAAATCTTGAATGATAATCAAGGTCGTATCGTGAGATGAGAAAAGATTATAGTCATTTACATACCCAAGGACATCATCCGATATCTGCTTTTTTAAAAAAATATTTTCACATACAAGCAACCTATGCTCATTAAAAAAAGAAACGGTTTTAATGGCGCTTCTTAACTGTTCCGTATCCTTGGCATTCAAAAAATCAATATCAAAAAAATTTATTCCGCTGGGATATTTATTTCGATATCGACTAACAAGCTCATTCTTATATCGTCTCAAGCGATATGTATCAGGACCGTATAAAAAGACTATCATAGGTTTTAGGTTCTTAGTTCTTAGGTTTTAGGTTCTTAGGTTTTTCTGGTAACCTAACACCTACAACCTACAGACTATTCGTAACGATTTCCACCCAGATTCTACCGGGAACAAATTCTATCTCTTTGCCGTTGTTATCATAAAAGAATAACTTATCAGTTAGGTCGTCCCCCTTTTCCCATCTACCTGAAATAACAATACCATTTTGATATATTTTTAAATCCCCCTCTCCCTTAACACCCACACTAATATAATCTTTACTAATGTAGCTTTGGGTCGTTCTCATAACTGCCACGACGCTTACTTCAACCTGCATACCATCATTCTTATCAATTTCCGTAGTTCCACCCCTCGTTCTTTTATATTTGTTATTTTCACTGTCATAAGCCCAGATCACGTTAAGAGGATAAGGATAATCTATTGATACAGAATCAGCTAAACTCGTAATATTTTTAGCCTCCTTTTTGATACTATGGGGATATCCGATAAATGAAGATTTTTTATCATATTTTAATTCATCTACGGCCGTCCAAAGCTGTTCTAAATTAGTAAAACCATTATGAGGAGGCTTTATTCCCTTTTTACGAAAATAATAAGTTCCTTCATATTTAAGAGCATCAATATTATCTATTACATGCTTATTAAGCTCATCAAGCGCACCCTTCTCCCCTCCCCAATGAGCATAGACTGCCCCAAATCCAGCAGCTAAAGGAACAAAATCTTCCCGAGCCGAACGGACAGAGCCTATCTCATCAGGACTAGAGCATTGATAGATGGCAACCATCCTCGTTATTCCATCGGGTGTTACCGGCATTTCAAAAATAATATCAGCTTGGCCAATGCCCGATAAAGGCCTTGTTTCTTGATCTGAAGAGAGCATAACTGCCATGGGCCTTCTTCCGGCATTCTCGCAACCGATTCCCGATATCGGACTTTTTGGTAAATTGGAGTCTATCTGCTCAATCATGTCAGAATTATCTATAGTAAATGACACGCCTTTATTCCACCAAATAAAGAAAGTAGCGGCAAAAATTAAAACTAAAATACCCCCGCTAGCAAGTAGTTGATTTATTCTCGAACTTAATAATTGTTTTAGAATCTCTTTCACGAATTAATTCTTCCGCAATCGACTTCAAGCTATTCAATTAATTTCTGATGTTTCGGACAAAAATGAGCCGATCGCTGACCAATCTTTATTCTTTGAATGATTCCCCCGTCTCTTTTTTGGCATTTTTTTCCTGTTTGTTGATATGCTTTTTCAATCTCTTGGTATCCCCCCTTCACACCTGATGGCAACCGATAGTCATCAACACTGCTACCTTTAGCCGTTATCGCAATTTTTAATATTTTTCCAATTGAAATAAATACCTTTTTGAGTTCTGCTTCTTTAAGTTTTTCAACCCTAGACAAAGGATGGAATCCTGAATCCCATAGAATCTCGTCGCTGTAAATATTCCCGATTCCGGCAATAAAAAACGGATCTATAAGCACCTGTTTTAATCTTCCCCTCTTATTTTTAAACAGTTTAATGAATATATCAGATTTTATTTCAAGCGGCTCCGGTCCCAGCTTTCTGATTTCTTTTAAGCTCGAGACATCTTTATCTTTAACTAATATAACCCTGCTGAATCTTCTTAAATCAGACATTGCAAGCTGATGACCGTCATTTAACATCCATAAATACCTGATATATTGGTTTTGCGGGTCATCCCTTAGCGGTCCCGACATTACTGATACCCACTCTTCTTGTTTTGAATTTTGAATTTTGAACTTTGAATTTATTTGGAATTTGGAATTTAGGGTTTGGGATTTACGCTTCCACTTCCCATACATCAGATGTCCGGAGATTTTCTGATGCACGAACATTGATTTGTCACCTTCTATGTCAATAATTATAAATTTGGCACGACGATCGATTTTTAAAATCTTTCTGCCTTTTACTTCTTTCGTAAACTTGGCGATACCGCCGGCTTGATGAACCGGCTTCTCTTTGTCAGACCAAAAACTGGTTATTTTTAAACCGATTATCTTCCTTCGCAATTCATTAACAATTGTCTGTACTTCGGGTAACTCAGGAATAAGTTTACAGTTTATAGTTGTCAGTTTACAGTTTAACTAAAAACTAGAAACCAGAAACTAGAAACTTTCTAAATCTCGCCAATTATCTCCGTATTTTACATCTACTACAAGCGGAACTTCCAGATGATATACATTCTCCATAATTTTTTTAATTTCAGGCGATACGCTCTCTACCATACTATTTTTTATTTCAAATAAAAGTTCGTCATGAACCTGAAGAAGCATCCGGACATCATTGTCGTTATATTTAGTATGTATTAAATTGTGGATTCTATTCATGGCCATTCTCAAAAAGTCCCCTTCCGTCCCCTGAATCGGCATATTAATGGCCATCCTTTCTGCTTGAGCAACAAGTTGGGGAATTCCGGTTTTAATTTCTGGCAGATATCTTCTTCTGCCAAAAATAGTTTCAACAAAACCCTCCTTATTTGCCCTAATTCTCATTGATTCCATATATCGCGCCACTCCATTAAACTCACTCATATATCTATCAATAAACTCTCTGGCTTTTTCTCTTGATACTCCGGCTGAACGTTGAAAACCCATAACCCCCATTCCGTAAATAAGTCCGAAGTTAAGAGCCTTCGCCTCTCTTCGCATACTCGAAGTAACATCTCCGGGCTCAACGTTAAATATCTCAGCTGCCGTCCGAGTATGAATATCTTCTCCTCTCCTAAATACTTCTATCATTTTTTTATCACCGGAGACATGAGCCACAATTCTTAATTCCAGCTGAGAATAATCAAAAGAAACAAGCTTATACTCGGGTGAAGAAATGAATGCTCTCCTAAACTCCTGACCCAGCTCTGTTTTTATGGGAATATTCTGGAGATTGGGATCCTGGCTGGAAAGCCTGCCGGTTACCGTCCCGGTCTGGTTTAACGTAGTATGAAGCCGTCCGGTTTTTTTATCTATCAGATGAGGAAAAGGCTCAATGTAGGTTGTCTTGAGCTTCTGCAATTCACGGTATTTCAATATAAATTCGACTATGGGATGTTCGCCTACGAGCTTATCCAGCTCTGATGCCGCCGTTGAAAGAGCTCCTTTTGCTGTCTTGCGAACCTTGCCTTTTAAATTCAGCCTCTCAAATAAAATTTCCTTTAACTGCTGGGGGGAGTTAATATTAAATTGCGTCCCTGCATGCTTATAAATATCTTTCTCAAGCTTCAGTAGTTCTTCATTGACTAACCTAGAAAGCTTATCCAAAGAACCTGTATCTATTTTTATTCCCACAAGCTCAACTTCGGCAAGGACTCCCACCAATGGCATCTCAATCTTTTCAAAAACATCGATTAATTTATCTGTTTTCATTTTCTCCCAAAATAAATTCTTGAGTTTTAATATACCGGCAAGCCTATTCTCGAGTCCCTCGGATAAGTTCTGACCTAATTCGTTGGAATACATAACCGGTAAATCATAATCCTTCCTATCAGCTTTAATAAGATAAGCGGCAATTTTAGTATCAAAAGATATTCCTTTAGGATGTACTCCTTTTTTAATAAACTCCTTTAAAAGTGGCTTTAAATCATGGCCTGATTTTAATATTTTTTCATTTTCAAAAACCGAAACAAAAACTTTCCATAGCGGGTCCGCTCCGCTCTTGGCCCCACCTAAAGCATCCCTATTAAAACCAAAACAATCCTTTCCATCTACAGTATGAATAAATAAGCCACCCTGAACATCAAATAAAAACTCATTTAGGCCGGCGAGCTTGTCTAAGTCTTTTTTTATATCATTCTTAGATTTAAATATCTTTAGAGATTTTCCCTCTGTTATAGCCTGTTCAACGGCAAGGAGACTTGCCTGGCTTGCCCCGAACGAAGTCGAAGGGCTTCCGGGTAGCTCTCCATTTATATCAAGCTCATCGAGTCTTTTCACAAGACTGAAGAAACCAAACTCCCGGAAAAGTTTTTCAATCTCCTGACGGCTCATATTATTTTTCCAATCTGACTTATCAAGACTAAAATCGATATCAACATTGCAAATAATAGTAGCTAGTTTTTTTGAGAAAAATGCCTGATCCTTGTTCTCGATTAGCTTTTCGATCAGTTTTTCCGATAGTGGGGATTTCTTTGATTTTGAGATTTGAGATTTTAGATTTGAGATTTTTTCGTACAGATTCTCCATGCTCCCAAACTCCTGCACTAATGCTGAAGCTGTCTTATCTCCGACCCCGGGAACGCCAGGAATATTATCCGATGGGTCACCCTTTAATCCTTTAAAATCTATGACCTGCTCAGGCTTTATTCCGTATCTGTTATTGACCTCTTTTTCATCATACAAGATAGTATCTGTCAACCCTTTACGCAGAGTAAAGACCACGACCTTATTGCCATCAACAAGCTGAAGAGTGTCTAAATCCCCTGTTACAATCACGACTTGTAAATCCTTTTCTTTCTTTGCTTCTGTAGCCAGAGAGCCGATAAGATCATCCGCCTCAAATCCTTGTTTCTCAAATACAGGTATTCCGAAAGCGCCAAGAATACTCTTAGTCAAAGGTATCTGCGCATATAATTCATCCGGAGCTTTTTCTCTGTGTATCTTATATTCTGCAAACTCCTCATGCCTAAAAGTTGGACCGGATAAATCATAAGTTGCAACAACATAGTCAGGTTTTAAATCCTTAAGCATCTTCAATAATACCGAAGTAAAACCATAGACAGCGTTCGTTAAAACTCCCTTCGGTGAAGTAAGGGTCGGCGGTAAGGCATGAAACGCCCTATGAACCAACGCATTCGAATCAATTAAAACTAGTTTTTTCATAAAACAAGGATTTATGCCTTTCGCTACCGTTCAGTCGCCCAGCGAGCGACTTTACTGTAGCGGTTCGTTCGCTCTGTCTCGCTATAGCGAGACAACCATGCCCGCTCACTCACCGATACGCGCGAGAAGGCACAAATCCTTATTTTATTATTTTATAGATATTTTTCTTTCTTTCTCGCTAATATGGTCAATGTGAATTGTTATGTGCTTTTTTGGAAGGATTTCTTTAACTCTATCGGCCCATTCAATCAGTACAAGATTTTCCGGGTTATTTAGGATATCAGTAATTCCTAATAATTCTAAGTCCTTATGGTCGCGCAATCTATAGCAATCGATGTGAAAAAGAAGTTTATAGCTTTCAGTTTTTAGTTTATAGCTCTTCATTAAGCTGAATGTCGGACTCTTAACTCTCGCCTTTATCTTAAGCGCTTTAGCCATTCCTTGAACAAATGTGGTTTTTCCTGCTCCCAACTCTCCTTCCAGCGCGACTACCACCGCGTTTTTATATGTTAAATTCTTTAATTTTTTCATTAAATCTTTGGCCAGTTCCTGTGTCTCTTTTGGACTTTTGCTAATGTATTTCACGATCATATTCTATCATTTATAGCGAGCTTGTCGAACCATTTTTACGGAATTTTTCAAGCCCGCCTTTGAATTCTCAATCCTAACTTTATATAAATTTCTACTCCTCAAATCACATACCCACGCCTTAATTTTGCCTATACCATATTTTAGCGAAGCGCTTCGCCCAAAAAGAAGGTGGCGCTATTCGCGTACGCACTTCGCGATTACAATATTTAGCTTTATTTCAAAATATTTCCCTCCTTTTTGATAACGGCAAAATTAAAGCGGGGTTATTGTTTGTAACCACTCTCTTCGCCGAGTCAAACTCGGCTTGTTCTTAGACAAACAATAAAAAAAGCCCGTACCTCTCAACGGCCCAGATGAACTGGGTTGAAAGGTACGGGCGATGCGCTTCACCGAAGGATTGGCGCATATGTAGCACATCGATGATGCTCGACCGGATCTTCCCGGTAAACCGAGCAATCAATAGGTCTCCTGGCTTCCGATGTGGGAGCCGGTGGAACTGTATCGACGTGACCGTCAACTTTGATCGTCCCGCCGACTTCAATCTTGATTGTAGGCGGAGCGACTGGCACTACCGGCGATGGTGGAACCACCACGGGAGCTGTGATCGTCGGAACTGGTGGCACGGCTGGTGTCGGCGGCAGAACCACTGTCGGAGCGACTGGCACTACCGGCGATGGTGGAACCACCACCGGAACTGACGAAGTGATCGGTGCGGTTGTGGCCGGTGCCCTGTAGGACAAGGTCACCCGATATCCGACCCAGACCACGAACAGGAAGCCAAGGGCAATTAGAATCGCCCAGAGCATAATGTCGCGGATCATGAAGTAACGACGCTCGGGAACGTTGACTGTTCCCGTGACAGTGCTTGCAGGGATTACGAATCTCGGCATACTTACCTCCCTCGAGCCACTTCGGGCTCGATAACTGTCCACCCAGTCGCCTGGGGCTGGACCGTCCACTCAACGTTTGCAATCCGACCATCGGACTGCGGAACCTGCGCCATTGCCCGATAGCGATCCGTGGGCGGACTCACCTTGATGGATGCCCCGGGATTCACTGACCCAACGTGGGTCTCCCCATCAAACAGCTCGATGTTCACAGGAGTAGAGTTCAATACTTCGAACCTTGCTCCCGCACTCGCCTCCATCGGTCCCTGAATCGTCCCCTGCTCCTCGGAAGGAACGGGGGGCTGATCAGTGGCGACATCGACTTGCTTGTTCTTGCTCTTCGAGATGATCACGGCGGTGACAATTGCGCCACCGACAATCGCCGCCGCGACGATTGCTTCCTTGCCCGAGATCCGTCCGTGACGGCCGTATCGATCATACCGATCATACCGGTCGTATCGGTCGTATCGATCCTGCTGACGGCGGTAGATCTCGCAGGTGACGCGCGACGAATCTCGCCCATAGCAGTCGAGACGCGAACTGTAGCGCTGAGCCTCGGCCGGAATGGCCATACCCAGCACCACGAGGACGAACACAACGATGAACGAAATCAGTCTCTTCATCTTCTCTTCTCCTTGACCAGTATAGACTGGTCAGTTGTTGTCAAATAACAGTCCTTGACTCTGTATCTATATTATATCAAATTTTAACCCTTTTGTAAAGCCCTAAAAAATGGCTTAAAACCTAGGTTATTAAGTATCAATATAACAATTAAGCGATTAATCAAACCCGAGAATCAGTAGCTAAAATACGAGTAAAATAAATAATTCAGTAGCAGGATAGCTTAACGCAGAGATTGAATTGCTCTCCAAAGCATGGCGCCTATCTCATTCGATGAGTCCACAAGTTCTTTATATTCTTCATTGGAGAGATATCCTTCCCTATATGAAAAGTGCAGTAAATATTCAGATTCTTTTAAGGATCCGTAGGATATTTCCCAAAAATTTTTCTTTACCGCTTTTTTATATCTGGCATATCCCTCAATATAATTCAAAACAACTGATAACGAAGACCTTCGGATTTGAGATGTAACACCATAAAGTTCTTCTTTTGGAAACTTGCGGGATGCCCTACATACATCATGAGCGTAATCATCCATTTTATTATGTAATTTTTCAAAATAATTCTCTTGTTCCATATTGTTTATTTGTTCACATCTCTATATTCTTAAAATGCTTTATTTTCACCACTCCCCTATCTTGATTAAGAGTTATTGAGACAATATCGATTTGCCTCTCCTGTTCCGGAGAATATTTTTTTTGTGCCAAATATGTTTCTACTGCCCTGTATATTCTTCTTAATTTTTCGGGGCTGACTCTGTTCTCGGGCTCAAAACCTTTTCTCTCTTTTTTGTTAGCCTTAACCTCAACAAAAATCAAAATCCCCTCTTTCGAAGCGATAATATCTATTTCTCCCCACGGTTTTCTGTAATTTCTGTCCAAAATCCCATAACCTTTCTCTTCCAGATATTTGACAGCATAATTTTCCGCCCAAAAACCAAATTCTGTTCCTGTGGTCATTGACACATACTTACATTCATTAAATAATCATGTCAACATTTTCAATTGACATTAGTGCGTCCGAAATGATAGTATCTACATGTGATTCTCATGGCGAGAATTTTTGTGTTTAAGTATTAAACTACCATTATTTCACACAAAACCTAACTTTTTAAACATTAAGACCCCCTTCTACAATTTAGATAACTTAGGTATAAACGATAGCTCAAACAGATGGCGAAGAGCCCATAAACTTGCCAACTTCCTGAAAGGAGACCATTTTAATTTCATAGGGACCCTGCTTCTCGTTTTTTCGTTGCTTGTCTTCAGGGGGTCAAGCGGAGAAGGTCAGCCGACCCTTTTCAGTTATTTCATCCATAAATATGTGGAAGAAACTTCAGCTTCGATCTCTAGCTATACTCAATCGCCGTTGCAGTTAGCAGAAATCAGTACATTAGCAGCATCAAATACCGTTCTTGGCCAAGGTGGCCCCGAGGATCAAACCGATCCAGCGACACCCTCCTCAATAAATGACAGCTCTTTACTTGCCCACAATCCTAGCGAAGAAGATTATATTGAGGCATACGGAGTCAAGAGGAGTCAGATAGCAGAATATATTGTTCAACCAGGAGACCTGCTTTCATTTATCGCTTCCGACTATGGAGTAAGTATTAATTCAATAATTTGGGCCAATGGATTAAAGGATGCGGATAGCATTAGCCCAGGACAAACACTTAAAATACCACCTATTACCGGGGTTATTCATCGAGTGAAAAAAGGGGATACCCTCGCTTCTATAGCTAAAAAATATGGAGCAGATGAAACGCGTATATTGGAATTTAATACTCTGCCGCAAAGTGGTGAGATAATTGAAGGGGACGACCTTATAATCCCGGATGGCCAAATCAAGACAACCTATATTGCTACGTCTGGGACTACCTCCACGACCTCGAAAACCCAAAGATTTTCTTATCTACCTAATCTTGGCGACTACTTCATGCTTCCTACAAACGGATACAACTGGGGCTATATTCATGGTAGAAACGGCGTCGATATGGCAAATTCATGCGGTACACCAATATATGCTGCAGCTGATGGCACAGTCACGGTTTCAGATGCCACCGGCTATAACGGAGGATTCGGAAAATATATAAAACTATCCCATGCCAATGGTACTGAAACACTTTATGCTCACGCCACGAAACTTTTAGTTTCAATAGGTGATTATATTACTCGTGGACAAATGATAGCATTAATGGGCTCTACTGGCCGTTCCACTGGGTGCCATTTACACTTCGAAGTCCATGGAGCAAAAAATCCGATGGCGAAATAGGGGATTAGGTTACTAGGAATTAGGAGTTTAAGATGCTGGCTATAGCGTCTTTTTTATTGAATGTTTCCTGCCTGCCGGCAGGCAGGCGCGCGGAACATTTATATCATCCCATTCGATACATCTTCGTTTATCCTGAATGCTAAAGCCTCCGCAATATGGCTTTCGTTAAGGGTTTCAGCTGATTCCAAATCAGCAATCGTCCGTGCCACCTTAAGTGTTTTATGATAAGCACGGAGCGACAGACCCTTAGCATTGATAGCACTTTTTAGCATTGACTTAGCACTTTTTTCAATCATCACCAGCTTTTCAACATTTTTATAGCTCATTTCCGAGTTACTGAAGATTTTTAGGCCTTCAAAGCGAGCCAGCTGTGTTTCCTTAGCTTTCTGTATTTGCGTTCGAATTTGAGCCAATTTAGCCCTATTGCGGTCAATCTCAAGCTCATCCTCATGACCAATTGTTTCGCGCGGAACATTTACCTGTATATCTATTCTATCCAAGAGGGGACCCGATACTTTTTTCTTATATTTTAAGATGGTAAACGGCATGCAGATACAGTCTGCTTTAGGATTTCCAAAATTACCGCAGGGACAAGGGTTCATTGCAGCTACTAGCATAAACTTAGCCGGCAATCTTACCGAACCGGCTACTCGTGAAACAGTAACAATCCCGTCCTCAAGCGGTTGCCTTAATGACTCCAGCACACTCCTCGGGAATTCGGGTAACTCATCTAAAAAAAGCACGCCTCTGTGAGCTAAGCTAATCTCTCCCGGTCTAGGCCATGTCCCACCACCAACAATAGCTATCGCTGAAGTTGTATGGTGAGGATTTCTGAACGGGCGACTAAAGGATAAGGGGGCATAACTGCTTATCATTCCTATCGAGCTGTATATTTTTGTAACTTCGATCGCTTCATCAAATGAAAGAGATGGCAAAATATCAATAAGGGCCTTCGCCAAGAGCGTCTTTCCGGAACCGGGAGGACCGCTCATAAAAACATTGTGAGCTCCCGCAGCTGCGACAACTAAAGCTCTTTTAGCATACTCCTGACCCTTTATAGCTACGAAGGCATCACCTAGATTATTATCATCAACAGGTAGCCTAGATTTATCATGAATGGTAGGGGATATTACAGAAGTTCTGTCCAGATGACCTATAACCTGGCTCAAGGTTTCTGCACCTATTACGTTAATACCACTCACGATAGAAGCCTCCCCAACATTATAAAATGGCACTATTAATTCTTTAAAACCTGATTTTTTTGCCAACAATGCCATGGCTAAAATTCCCGCTGTTGGCTTAATCCTCCCATCTAAAGAGAGCTCCCCCGCTAATAAACGCTTAGTCGTATCGAACTTTATTTGTTCAGTTTCACATAAATAACCTAATGCAATCGGTAAGTCATATGCAGGTCCCTCTTTCTTCAAATCAGCAGGAGCTAAGCTAACGGTAACCTTTCTTGTTTTTGATTTTGGTGGCTGAAAGCCACTATTTTTTATTGCGGAACCGATTCTTTCTTTTGATTCTTGTACTGCCTTATCCGCCAATCCAACAATGTTAAAAGAATGAATTCCCGAGCTGGAATCCACTTCAACTTCTATAAGTTTCGCGTCAATACCACTTAGGGCTGCCGAGAATATTCGAACTGACAAATTAATTTACTCCCCTCCGGAAGTATTAGCTAATTATGAATAAAAGTGGACTTTACTGGCACAGCTGATGCACAAAGAAGCTACGGGCATTGCCTTCATTCTTGCTGGATTAATTTGGGCAGAGCACTTTTCACACCTACCATATGTTCCTTCTTTTATCTTTTGAAGTATTGTAGTTATCTCCTTCCTTCTTCTTTCAAGATTATCAACCATTGCCTGCGATCTATCCAGCTCACCCGCCTCCTGTGCATTATCATCGGAAGAAGAGCCGATATCTTCTACTTTTACATCAAAATCCCCATGGACGGCAGGATTTTCGGTAGCAATAGCCAAAAGTTCTCGGTCAATATTAGCCAATTCACTCTTTAAATCTTCGGTAAGTTTTAATAATTCATCTTTATCCATAAATAAAAAATATACTATTTCTACGATAAATAAAAATATCTATAAATCAGGAGTTAAATATATCAAAAAAAAGATAAAATGCAAATTAAAAAAACAAAAGGCCCAATTGGCCTCAATTTTAGTCCTAAGTGGACGAGCTTGAGCCAGAGGGCCTATTTGGATCTCCGGCGAAATAATTCTTCTAAACTATCAAAAAAAATTATTTCGCCAGAGATCTCCAAAAGATCAGCCAACGCTTATTACAATCTTAATAAGCACCAGCAAAATAAAGATCTAAAGCAAGAATATCAAATCCTATGATTCTAATCAACTCTAACTGTGGATAACTTGTCACCAATGTCACCAAAATATGTCACCATAAAAAATGCCGCTTTTACGGCATTTTTGATGATAATTAGCAATATTATTTAACAAATTTTTTTAGTGACATTCAGATATTGTCACCTTATGCACAGCTTGTCACCATTCAGGCTCCCAAATTCTCTCTATAGCCCTCTTATTTTATCAATTGGAGAATACATGGACTCCCTTGAATTAGTAATTACCAGATAGCGTCTTCCCGATAGTGAGGGAACGATAGCATAATCAACACTCCTATCCGGAAGCGGAAAATTCTTATACCTAATCAGAATCCCTTGTCTATTATTATTCAGAAATTCCTTAGTCGATTCTTTCAACGGATCTATCCTAAATATTTTACTAAAATCCTGAGGCAAGCTTAATTCCCAATCTTTTAACACCTTCGTAGCGCTTTCTCCACTAGAAATTTCGACGATAAAAACAAGACCCTTGATACTATTTAGCTCCTCGGAATTTTCTCCAGAGCTGAATACCTCCTGCTGGCCATATAGAAAGATAGCTTTACTATCTTTGATAATTCCCTCGAGAGCTTGCGGATATTTTATTCCGAATTTATCTAATATATCAATTAGTCCTAGCGTAATATCTTCGGAAGAAGATAGAAGTATCTCAATTTTCTTAAATTCTTTGTCACCTATAGACTCTTTTTCAATAAATATTCTAAAATCTGAAACGATAGACTCACTATTCTCCACTAACCGATAGCTAACCACACCTTCTGATTTAAAGATATCTGCAAGCTCATCTACCTCAGGTGTTGCGGTTATAATAGGGCTACTGGATATTGGTATAACAACGGATGCCTCCTCGGAGTTGAAGAAGAGATAAAATATCAGAAAGTAAACGGCTATAGCTACTATAATCGTACTCATGATACCCGTTGTCATTCCGCTGCCTATTACTCTTGCTATCAATCCGTACTCTATCTTCTCATCTTCAGGTTTAGTAATCTTCTTTTTCGGCATTGGTAATGGCGCACCCAGATAGGCCGGTAATTTATCTTCTAGCTCGGGTCTGTGTATTTCCTTTTTTATGGGAAAGCCGGTTTTAGATTCTGTATTTGTCTGTTCATCACTACCTCCAAAGAAAGAAAATCCTTTTCCAGATGGACTACCCGAAGATGGAGAAGGGATAGGGTGAGCAGGGATAGGAAATGGTGATTTAATGTTTCCTCTTGAAAAAATAGGCGCCCTATTTAACTGTGATGGTAAGATAGATTTAGAGGCTACCGGCTCTTCATTCTTCTTCTCTTGCACCTGAGCAGATTCGCCTTCTATATCTTTAGAAATAACTTTTTTTGCTTCAAATCCAAGAGGTTCCTTACCTTGTTTTAATCTGGCCAAATCATCTGCCATCGTCCTAATAGCTAGCTTTAATTCGGATATACCAGCTGCTTCTTTTGAAGATACGACTTTATCTCCGGCGCTTGCCATTATCTTAGCTTTTCCGCCAAGTTCAGGCAAAGATATATCACTTAGCAGACTATCTTTTTTAGTTTTATTAACATCGGACACACCAAGAACTCCGGTAGCCGGTGAATAAGAGGTGGATTGACTATTTGGAACCTGGATTACGGAAGGTCTAACTAATTGATCGAGGATGTCCGTAATCGTAGTGGGCTTAGAATCATTTTCTGACATTGAACTAGCATCTAGTTTCTAGTTTACGGTTTTCAGTTAGCTGAAAACTAATATCTAAAAACTAATCTTTCATCGTCAGATTAATTCTACCATATTCATCAATGTTTTTCACACGGACATGGACATCTTGTCCGATTTTTAAAACATCTGAGGGTCGGCGTATTCTTTCTTGTGATATTTCTGAGACATGAACTAAACCTTCATGTCCTGCCATATACTCAACCATAGCTCCAAATTCAAGAAGTCGTGAGACTTTACCGTCAAACTCGTCCCCGGCTTTAACTTCATAAGTAATTTCCTGAATAATTTTCAATGCTTTTTCCATTCCTTCGGCATTATCTGATGTAACGAATACCGAACCGTCATCTTCAATATCAATAGCCACTCCTGTCCTCTCTATAATATCGTTAATTACCTTACCTTGTGGTCCGATAACCGCTCCTATCTTCTCAGGATTTATCTTGATTATTTTAACTCTTGGAGCAAATTGGGACAGCTCTTTTCTGGGAGCATTTATTGCTGATGCCATTGTTTGTAGTATCTCTAGGCGAGCTTTCTTTGCTTGCTCAAATGTTTTTTCCAGTACTTCCTTGTTTATTCCTTCAATTTTTACATCCATCTGCATTGCAGTAACTCCGTCCTTTGTTCCGGCGATTTTAAGATCCATGTCACCATGGTGATCTTCAGGTCCCTGAATATCTGTCAAAACCTTAAACTTGTCACTTTTGGTATCAAACATTAATCCCATCGCAATACCCGCGGCAGGAGTTTTAATAGGCACACCGCCATCCATCAATGCAAGAGTAGCTCCGCATACCGAGGCCATTGAGGAAGAACCATTGGATGCCAATATTTCTGAAACAACTCTAATCGTATAGGGAAAATCTTCTTTTGATGGGATAATCGGCTCAAGGGCCTTTTCTGCCAGTGCACCGTGGCCTATTTCACGCCTACCCGTAAATCCTATTCTGCCGGTCTCGCCAACGCTAAACGGCGGAAAAACATAGTGGTGCATAAATCTCTTTTTGGTAAGCTCTATTTCCATAGTCTCCACCCACTGTTCCAGTCCGGGAGCAGCAAGCGTTAGAACTGATAATGCTTGCGTGGTTCCTCGGTTAAAAAGACCGGTACCATGGGAATGGGGGAGTATTCCAACCTCAGCGCTTAAATCTCTTAATTCATCCAATTTTCTCCCATCAGGTCTTTTATTGCTATTGATAATATTTTGATGGACGATTCTATCAACTTCTTCATCAAAAACAATTATTGATTCTTTTAATTTCTTACTAAGGTCGGGGGCAGAGGCATATTCTGTATGCATATACTCTCTAAGCTCTTCTTGAACTTCTCTCATACCGCTTACATATTCTGACTTATCATGCGTATATATTACCTTCTCAAGCCTAGACGATAAAAATGTCCTAACTCCTTCCGCTAATTCTTCATTAATACTAAAGACTGAAAGGGTTTGCTTGGGTTTTCCTATCTCTCCGGCAATTCTATTCTGTAGCTCTATTAATTTCTGCATTTCCTTAAAACCAGCATCAATAGCTTCTGCCATGTCTTTTTCTGGAACAATATTTGCTTTTGCTTCAAGCATATTAATTCTGTGAGATGTTCCTGCAACGACTATATCAAAATCGCTGGTTAATCTTTCTTTGTAAGTAGGATTAAATATCAGCTTCCCATCTGTTCTTCCCACTCTAACCGAAGCAACCGGACCATTAAACGGGATATCGGATATCATTAATGCCAATGAAGAACCAAAGAGTGCGGGCATATCAGGATCGTTCTCTCCATCGAAAGATAATACTGTTGCTACCACCTGTACATCTTGCCTGGTCTTATGGTCAAACCTGGGACGCAATGTTCTGTCTATAAGTCTCCCGCTTAAGATAGCTTCTTCCGAAGGCCTGGTTTCACGTTTTATCCATTTAGAGCCTTTGATTTTTCCTGCAGCATAATACTTCTCTTCATATTCAACCTGTAAAGGGAAGTAATCAGTATCTTTAGGATACTTGCCCATTGTCGCTGTTACCAAAACTGCCGATTGTCCATATTGGACATAGCACGAACCATTGGCAAGACCGGCCAATTTGCCGAATTCAATAATTAACGGTTTTCCCGCAAATTCCTCTTCGTATCTCTTTATTTTCATAGAGACTAATCAACTAACCAATCCGATGAGTAACGAGATTTTCTCCTATATCCGGATTCTTCCTGCAAATATCTGGAGATAGGTGAAAATCCCTAATCTTCTTTGTTCCTCAATCAATCTTGGTTAATTTTTATTATTTTTACTTCTGAAAATAACTTTTTCCGCAACGGCCTCTAAGTCCACAAAATTATTTGCAACCTCTACAAGTCTCGAGCTTGTGCTTCTTCTGAAGCCGGCTGCTTCAACAATTATTCCGCCGAATTTTAAATAATTCACCAACGGCTCGAAATCTCCATCTCCCGAAATAATCACTACAACGTCCAACTGTTTGGACATACTTATGGCATCAATTGCTAACCCCACATCCCAATCACCCTTTTTCATACCTCCCGGAAATATCTGCAAATCTTTCATTTTTAACTCGAAACCGGACTTTTCCAGGGCATCGAAGAATGCTTTCTCTTCTTCTGTATCTGATTTAACCACGTATGCAACCGCTCTAACAAGCTCCCTTCCGGCAGTAACGGTTTTTAATAATTCCTTAAAATTAACCCTTGCCCCATATAGATTCTTTGCTGAATGATACATATTCTGAACATCAACAAAAACACCAA
>Ga0209542_10003902_pt1 | contig 31352 bp, 33 predicted proteins | sample RifCSPhighO2_01_FD_184028 | JGI IMG/M metagenome (GOLD analysis project Ga0209542, IMG submission 184028) | Soil microbial communities from Rifle, Colorado - Rifle CSP2_plank highO2_0.1 (SPAdes) (version 2) | ecosystem: Environmental > Terrestrial > Deep subsurface > Rock core/Sediment ... | reverse complement strand
GAGGAATCATGCCCTCTGGAACGCTGTTGGTTTTTTTGGAAGTATCTTGAATCTCTTCTTTCTTTAAAATTTTCTTTTCTTTTCCAAAATCAGAAGAGGGTGTTATTTTTTTAACACCTTCTTTGGAGGTCCGACCGGAGTCGGACCGATTCTTTTTTTGAAAAAAATTAAACGGCATATGTTTTTATTAATTCTTCTATGCTTGATTTATCAAAAATTATATATTTATTTTTTAAAAGCGCGCCTGTGTTCAAATTTCTCGGCTCTTCATATGAAACAAATGAGAGATTATTCAAAGCCCTTTCAATTTCTTTGTTTTTTGGCACAGCCACCAAAGATTTTCCGCCCCGTTCTCCGACTCTATAAATTTTTGCGCTCTCTCTCAAGTTTTTAAAAACAGTAATCGCTTCTTTTGTTTTTGGTTTTTCCAAAGAAAACTTATCCAAAAACACAATTTCTTTTTCTTTTAATTTTTTTGAAAGAAGAGAAAACAACGCTCCTCGTTTCATTTTTTTGTTTATTTTTACTTCATAATTTCTTTCATTTCTGGGTCCATGCGAAACTCCTCCACCCTTCCAAATAGGAGACCTTGTTGAACCGTGACGCGCTCGTCCCGTACCCTTTTGTTTCCATGGTTTTTTGCCTCCTCCACTAACTTCGCCTCTTGTTTTGGTGTGCGCCCATGGTTGGCGTTTATTTGCCTCTTCCCCATCAAAAACCTGCTTTACCAAAACAGGACTCCAAGTTGCATCAAAAATACGGTTAGGAAGCTCAATTTCCCCCGCTTTTTCGCCTTTTATATTGTATGTTTCTACTACCATATAAAAAAACCTGTGAGATTAAGGCCTTTTTTAAAAAAGACCGCAACTCACAAGTATTTACGATATTAGCATATAGTAAAAAATCATGCAAGCTACATGATTTTTTACGCAAGTGCTTGGATTTCCATCTTGCTGCCCCGATGTCCTGGGACAGCGCCGGAGATAGCGATAAGATTTTGTTCTGGAAGGATTTTTACGATTTTGAGATTGCGTACCGTAACTCGATCGCTTCCCATTCTGCCTGCCATTCGGATACCCTTTGCCACTCTTCCTCCAGCTCTACCCCCTCCTCCACCAATAGCTCCCGGTTCTCTTTCGGAATGCTTTTGTCCGTGAGTTCGAGATCCACCATGAAAACCGTGTCGTTTTACCACACCCTGAAAACCTTTTCCTTTTGATGTGCCAATTACTTTTATTACGTCTCCTTCTTTGATGGATAACGCCTCATCGGAGCTTTTTGTCAAAACCCAAGTTATCGGAATTACTTTTCCGGTATCATCAAAAATCTGAGACATTTCCATTTTGGTTACTATCATATTTTTATTTATAGTGAGTTTATTGAACTACATCTTAACTTCAATATCAACTCCTGCCGGCAAGTTAAGGTTGGTTAAAGAATCTATAATCTTTGGATTTGGGTTTAAAATATCAATAACACGCTTGTGAACGCGCATCTCAAACTGCTCTCTTGAATTTTTATAAACAAAAGAAGAACGGTTTACTGTATATTTTCTAATTTCCGTGGGCAAAGGAATTGGGCCTACCACCAAAGCTCCATGACGCAATGCGGTATCAACAATTTGTTTTACAGAAACATCCAAAATTTTGTGGTCATACGCTCTTACCCGTATGCGAAGTTTTTGCCCTACCGCTGGTATTTCAGGAGCATCTTTTTTTACAGGCTTTTTTTGTGCTGTTTTAATATGAGCTTTTTTTTCCGCAACTTTCGGCATTTGTTTTCAAGTTACCCAATATTTATTATTTAATATTTTATTTAAGAATTTTTGTTACAACTCCGGCTCCCACCGTCTTTCCACCCTCTCTTATGGCAAATCTTTGTTTTTCTTCCAAGGCAACTGGAGCTATAAGCTTTACTGTAAATTTAATTGTATCGCCCGGCATAACCATTTCAGTGCCTTGTGGCAACATAACCTCTCCGGTAACATCAGTTGTTCTAATGTAAAACTGTGGTTTGTATCCTGCAAAAAATGGAGTGTGTCTACCACCCTCTTCTTTTGTCAAAATGTAAACTTCGGATTCAAATTCGGTGTGAGGAGTTATTGAACCTTGCTTCGCCAAAACTTGACCTCTTTCAACGTCCTCTTTTTTGGTTCCACGAAGCAATAATCCAGCGTTGTCTCCTGCTATTGCTTGATCAAGTTGTTTGTTGAACATTTCAATGCCGGTTATGGTTGTCTTTTGAGTGTCACGAAGTCCTACAATCTCCACTTCTTCGTTAATATTTAACTTTCCTCTTTCAACTCTACCAGTAACAACTGTTCCTCTTCCTTCAATTGAGAATACATCCTCTACCGGCATCAAAAATGGCTTTTCAATATCTCTCACTGGTTCCGGAATAAATTCATCCAAAGCGTTTGTAAGTTCTAAAATTTTCTTTACCCATTCGTCGTCAGCCGATTTCGCTTCAAGAGCTTTCAGTGCTGAACCTTTTATTATTGGGGTTTTTTCTCCGTCATATTCGTATTTTGAAAGAAGTTCTCTTACTTCGGTTTCCACTAAGTCAACGAGTTCTTTGTCGTCAACCATATCAACTTTGTTGATAAACACAACAATTGCCGGCACGCCTACTTGGCGGGCAAGCAAAATGTGTTCTCTTGTTTGAGGCATCGGTCCATCGGTCGCGGCAACTACCAAAACCGCGCCGTCCATTTGAGCGGCTCCGGTAATCATGTTTTTTATGTAGTCGGCATGTCCGGGAGCATCTATATGCGCGTAATGTCTTTTGTCCGTTTCGTATTCAGAGTGGTGCAAAGCAATTGTAATGCCTCTCTGGCGCTCTTCTGGGGCGTTATCAATTTCATCAATTTTTTCCAATCGGACTTTTTTGCCTGCAAGATTTAAAGAATGCAAAATAGACGCTGTTAAAGTTGTTTTGCCGTGGTCAACGTGTCCGATAGTTCCTACGTTGAGGTGCGGCTTTGTTCGTTCAAATTTCTCTGCCATAGTTTTATTAAAAAATTAAACTTTTAATACCAATAATGTAATCCGCCAGTTGACGAAGCATTATGAAAATAAGTGTATCAGAGGCAATAAAAAGCGTCAAGGCACAACAAAAAAAAACGGCGTCATTGACGCCGTGGTTTTTTATTCGGGAATTATACCCTCTGAAATTTTTTCTTGCTTATTAATATTTACTTTTCTATTAAAACACGTAAATAATCTATCTTGATTTTCGGAAACCATCACAACGGACCCAAACCCAGTTTTTGTAACAATAACCATTGGACTTTTTGTTGAAGAAATATCAACCTTTACGCCATTTGGAAGCAAAACCGTCATCTCTCCAGAAAGTTGAAACGGTTGCATTTCTTTCAACTTATCTTCTTTTGGCATTCTTCTCTTCTCCTTTTGTTGTTTAAGTTGGTCAAATAGAACCTACCACCTACACAGGCAGGTCGTCAAGATCAACTTCTTCGTCCAAATCTAAATCTTCTTCCACAAGTTCTTCAGAAATTAATTTATCTTCATCGTTCATTTTATTTTTTGCCTTCTTTTATAAGCTCTGCCACGCTTGCCGGTACTTCTTCGTAATGGTCAAATTCCATAGTGTAACTGGCTCGCCCCTCTGTCATAGACCTTAATTTTGTAACATAACCAAACATTTCAGATAACGGAACCATCGCATCAACCACTTTTATGTTTCCGCGTTCAAACATTCTCTCAATTTTGGCTCTTTTAGAACTCAAATCACCAGTAACATCCCCCAAAAATTTTTCCGGAGCCACTACCTCTACTTTCATTATAGGTTCCAAAAGAATAGCATTCGCCCGTTTTGCTGCTTCTTTAAAAGCCATGGAACCAGCGATTTTAAACGCCGCTTCCGATGAGTCAACGTCGTGATAAGAACCATCATAAAGCGTTACTATTACGTCAACAATAGGAAAACCGGCGATAACCCCCTTGTCTATCGCTTCTTTAACTCCTTTTTCAACAGCCGGAATAAATTCTTGTGGAATAACTCCTCCTTTTATATCATTTTCAAATTCAAATCCCTTTCCACGTTCATTTGGCTCTACCGTAACCCAAACATGTCCGTATTGCCCGCGCCCTCCGGATTGCTTGATGTATTTTCCTTCAGCTTCCGCTTTTTTCTTGACAGTTTCTTTATACGCCACCTGCGGACGACCAACATTTGCTTCCACCTTAAATTCTCTTTTCATTCTGTCCACTAAAATTTCCAAATGAAGTTCACCCATTCCAGAAATAATAGTTTCTGCCGTTTCTTCATTTCCCTTAATTCTAAATGTTGGATCTTCTTCAGAAAGTTTGTGCAACGCGATACCCATCTTTTCTTGATCAGCTTTTGTTTTTGGTTCAATTTTAAGAGACACCACAGGCTCTGGAAAAATAATTTTTTCAAGCACAATTGGATGTTCCGGATCGCACAAAGTATCTCCAGTCTTTGTATTTTTTAGTCCAACAATGGCTCCTATTTCTCCTGAACGCATTTCTTTTACTTCTTCCCTATGATTCGCGTGCATACGCAAAATTCTACCCACACGCTCCTTGGTATCGTTTGATGAATTTAAAACATAGGAGCCTGAAGCAATGGTTCCCGAATAAATTCGAAAATAAGTGAGTTGTCCCACGTAAGGGTCGGTTTGCAATTTAAAAGCAAGCGCGCAAAATGATTCTTCATCATTGGCTTTTCTAAAAATTTCAGCGTTTGTCGTAAGATCAATGCCTTTTACCGGAGGTAAATCGGCCGGACTTGGCAAATAATCAAGCACACCGTCTAGCATCAATTGTACTCCTTTGTTTTTGAGAGCAGATCCACAAAAAACAGGGACCAATTTATAAGACAATGTTGCCTCTCTAAGCACTTGGCGTAATTCTTCTTCTGTTATTTCTTTTCCTTCTAAATATTTTTCTGTAAGCGAGTCATCTTGCTCCGAAATTTTTTCAATCAATTTTTGCCTCCATTCTTCAGCTTCGGCTTTACGATCTTCGGGAATTTCTTTTTCTATAATTTTTTCTCCATGTTCTCCATCAAACGCAATAAATTTCATCCGCATCAAATCAATAATGCCTGCGAAGTTTGCTTCTAGTCCAACAGGAATATTTACAGGAATCGCATTGGGGGTAAGACGCTCCAAAATAGATTTGTAGCTATTTTCAAAACTTGCCCCCATACGGTCAAGTTTATTTATAAAACACATACGAGGCACAGAGTATTTATCCGCCTGACGCCACACGGTTTCGGATTGTGGTTCCACTCCGGATACTCCGTCAAAAACAACCACCCCACCATCTAGCACACGAAGAGACCTTTCCACCTCAACGGTAAAATCCACGTGTCCGGGGGTATCTATGATGTTAATACGATGTTCATCTCCCCCATAAGTTCTTGTCCAAAAACAAGTTGTTGCCGCGGAAGTAATTGTTATTCCTCTTTCTCTCTCTTGTTCCATCCAATCCATTACCGCTTCACCCTCGTGTACCTCTCCAATTTTGTGCGAAACTCCAGTATAAAAAAGCACCCGTTCGCTTACGGTTGTTTTTCCCGCGTCAATATGGGCAATAATCCCAATATCTCGTGTTTTTTCTATAGGATAGTCTCGCATATTAGTCCTTAGTCCATAGTTTATAGTCCATAGTCACTTTTTTAGTCAATAGTCCATAGTTTATAGTCAAAATATAAAAATTACAAGCGTGAAAAAGAGGTTTTTAGTTTTTTTTCTTTTTGAAAACGCTCAACGGCAAGTTCAATTAAACGATTTATAAGTTCGCTGTACGAAATACCGCTCGCTTCCCAGAGGCGCGGATACATACTGATTTTTGTAAAACCGGGGATAGTATTAATTTCATTCACCACCAAATCCCCACTCTTTTTGAGAAAAAAATCTACTCTGCCCATCCCCTCGCATGAAAGCACTTTGAAAGTTTCAATTGCAAGTTCACGGATACACCTACTAACTTCAACGGAAATTTTGGCAGGCACCTCAAGTGATGCTCCGTTTTCATCTACATACTTTGCATCATAGGAGTAAAATTCGTGATTGGAAATTATTTCCCCCACCACTGAAGCAATGGGGTTTTTGTTACCCAACACAGCACACTCAACCTCTCTGCCTTCAACAAACTCTTCAATAATAATTTTACTATCATACAAAAACGCCTCATCAACCGCCTTTTTAAAATCAATTTTGTTTTTTATTTTACTGACCCCGACGGACGAACCACCATTAGCTGGTTTAACAAAAAACGGGAGTCCGACTTCAGCTGATACTTTTTCAAAATTTATTTTGTTTTTTTCTTTGAAAACAAGAAATTTTGCTATCGGAATACTGGCATCACGCAAAAGTCGCTTTTGCACATCTTTGTCCATTCCAATCGCCGAGCCAAGAACACTTGCTCCAACAAAAGGTACTCCCGCAAGTTTAAGTAGTCCTTGCACCGTACCATCTTCTCCAAACGAACCATGCAATACTGGAAACACGACACTAATTGGGGCATAAATCTCTTTACTAGAAAGGTTGGTTAGTTCACCACCACCCTGTGGTAATAAAGCAATACTTCTTTTATTAACTTTATTTAGTCCAACCAGTTTTGAGTTATTCGCCTTAAGTAAAATTTTTGACTTGTCTGAAAGTAACCATTTGCCTGACTTTTCTATTCCAATAAGAGCAACTTCGTACTTATTTTTATCAATCGCGTTAAAAACATTTTTTGCCGACAGCAAAGATACTTCGTGTTCTACCGACTTGCCACCAAAAAGAATGCCTACTCGTATTTTTTTACCCATTTGTAAAATACAACGTTCATTAATGTGAACAAGTATCAAAAAATCACTAAATTTTAGTTTTATATAAAAAGGAAAACCCCTCTCACATTGGTGGGGTTTTGTAAAAAATCAACTATTTTTGGTGTCCTTGAAAACACATTAAAAAATCGTAAATACACAAACCCCACAACACAAGTGCCGCAATCAGCAAAAGGATTTCCATTTTTTCCATCCTCCTATATTTGAAGCTACTTTCAATCTAAAAATAACGTACCATTTTTAAGCTATTATTGCAATCGTAAAAATATAAATTGCTGAATCTGGGTTTATTTAACATTTTCATAATTTCGTTTAAGTCATTTTCTAAAGCAGTAATTTTTTCTTAAAGTTCAGATTTAGGAAACTCATCTGTAAGTTTATAAACACCAACACAAAAATCCTTAGATTTCTGCCAAACAATCAGATCTTTATATCCTCTCCCCATAAAGCTATGGACTATGGGCTAATGACTATGGACTAGTTTGTTACCAAGCAAAGTGCGCGAATGCTTTGTTTGCTTCCGCCATTCTGTGAGTATCTAATTTCTTTTTTATCGCGGCGCCCTCGTTTTTGGTAGCCAAAAGAAGTTCTTCGGCAAGCTTTTGCGCCATTGGTTTTCCTTTTTTTGCTGAAGAAATAGAAACAATCCAGCGCAAAGCCAATGAAAGACGGCGCTTGGGGCTTACTTCGCGCGGCACCTGGTATGTGGCTCCACCAACTCTCCGTGGACGAATTTCAACATTTGGAGAAATATTGTTTATCGCCAATTCCAAAACCTTCAGTGGATCTTCTCCTTTTTTTACTTTTTTAATTTCTTCCATGGCGTCCAAAAGTACGCGGTAAGCCGTAGATTTTTTACCACCAACCATCAAACGATTTGTAAATTTGGAAATCAACAAAGACCCATAAACCGGATCTGGTCTTACTTCTCTTTTTATGTTTTTTGCTCTTCTCATAAAAAATGGACTATTGACTAATGACTATGGACTATGGACTATTTTTTAGGTCTCTTGGCTCCGTATTTTGACCTTTGTTGTTTGCGATTTTCTACTCCAGTTGTGTCCAATACTCCACGAACAATATGGTATCTAACACCTGGCAAATCTTTTACTCTTCCCCCACGAAGCACAACCACAGAGTGTTCTTGGAGTGAATGTCCTTCTCCTGGAATATAAGCTGTTACTTCCATTCCGTTTGTAAGGCGGACACGCGCCACTTTTCGCAAAGCGGAGTTTGGTTTTTTGGGAGTCATTGTTTTTACAGACAAGCAAACACCTCTTTTAAACGGAGAAGGATAAAAAGTTGGCCGGTTTTTAAGCACACTAAAACCGCGTCTCAACGCAACAGCTTTGGACTTGTATCCGATTTTCTTTCTTCCTTTTTTTATCAACTGATTAATTGTCGGCATGAATAGTGAAAATGTTAGCACAACAAAAAAAGAGCGTCAACGACGCTCTCTCTAACTTATTTATATTCAATACCCAAGTCCTTTGGTCCAAACCGCATTGGAAACGCGTCCCCAATGGTTGTACTAGTCACAATCCCATCATTGGTAACAGACATTAATTTTACATTTGGGTCTCCCATGCAATTTTCCCAAATTATCTGCAAACAATGTCCGCAAGGCACCGGAGTTTGTTCAACGGATGAAAAAGTAGTAATTCCTTTTTCAGCAAATTTAATTTCTTTTGATTCATGGGCGCCCACAACACACACCTCAAAAATCTTTTTTGTTCCTAAAAACGCAATCATGCTGTCAATTGCATTTTGTTCAGCGTGTGTAGTTTGTGTATAAGACGCGCGCTCAACATTGCATCCAGAAAAAATTCTTTTAGAGCCTCCGTGATAAGTAGATACAGCGGCTCCAACAACATAATGAGAGTATGGCGCCTGAGCTTTTGCTCGTGCGTCCATCGCCGCCCCAAAAAGCCGTTTATCTGTTTCTGATAATTCAGAATGCAAACAAAATGTCGCGGATATAGTCTTTTCCAGTTTTATCATCACAGCATCTCGTATTTTTCTGTGATTTCAAAAAGATCGCCAAAAACAAAACATTTTTCTCTATCAACTTTTGCCAAAATTTCTTCCATTTTTCCAATTACCTCCCAAGTTTCCACCGGAATTAAAATTCCTTTGTAGCCAACTTCAAGCGCCGGCGCAATATCCGATTCATAAGAATTTCCGACACTAAACCATTTTTGGCAAGGAGGAAAACAAAAATTGGTCATCTGTTGAAAATGTTTGAAATTCTTTGTTTCAACAACACAAATATTGTCAAAATTTATATGGGCGCTTCCTAAAGCCATAATCTTTTTTCTTTGGACGCTTTTGTCACCTTTGGTCAAAAGAACAACAACATCTCCTTGGTTTCTTAAAAAATCTACAATCGTTTTGGCTCCCAATATTATGTTTGATCCATATCGTTGCTCATCAAACGCTTTAAGTCCAATTGCAAACAAACGTTCTTCGGTTTGAGCTTTCGGGTTAATTTTTGCTTGTTTACATATATATCTATAAACCTCAACGAGTGAACCCGGAAATCTATCCATAGAAAAAAGAAATGGTTTACCCGTCTGTGGATTTATTTCTTTTACCCTCCGAGAATCTATCTCTTGTTCCAAATTTATAATTCTTGTGACATGTGGAGCTTTGCTTCTAAGTTCTTCAACAATCAAACTTGTGGCATCCAAAATCGGCTGGGCATAATCATGAACATTATCAATGAGCGTATCGTCCAAATCAAACACAAATAATTTTTCCGTCATTTTCGCTCCAAAAGTAAAACTAAACACATTAAACCAGCTGTCCGCAAAATAAGCAATACTGCAAATTTTAAAAAAATTGTGTAATAAATAAAAAAGGCCCAAAATTGTTTGGGCTTTTAAAAATTAATCGAGCAATTTTTTAACTTGATTCCGAAACTCTTTGTCATCTTTTAAACACTCAAGCAATAATAATTTAAATTTTTTCCTTTCCTCAGAACGTCTTTGAAAATATCTGTCTTCTTCTAAATCAGCAGGCGAGTACATGTTGTCCCGTGATTTTTGTTGTTTTTTGGCAATTCTATTCCAATCCGGCATTATTATTCCTTTTTCTAATTATACTTCCAAAATTACATTAACAAATCACCCACCAGTTATCAAGCGAAGTAGAAATGTGACAACGGGCAAAATTATGCCGGAAAAAAAGAAAATGAAAATCAAAAGAAGAAAAATTCCGTATCTTTCAAAAATCTCTTGAAATTCAATTGAACGCGCCGGCAAAAAAGCAAACAAAACTTTTGAACCGTCCAACGGAGGAATGGGCACTAAATTGAAAACCGCTAAAATCAAATTTAAAAACGCGATAAAAAAAGCAACCTGTAAAAACGCGGCGGGTAAATTCAAAACGCCGGAAAACCTTATTAAAATCCCGAAAACAACCGCGATCAAAAAATTACTCAAAGGTCCCGCGATACCAACCAGCGCCGGACCATATTTTTGATTTTTTAAATTATACGGGTTATAAGGCACGGGCTTCGCCCAACCAAAAATAAATCCCGCTGACATATACAAAATTATAGGCAAAAAAATTGAACCAAAAAAATCCAAATGAGAAATCGGATTAAGAGTCAGTCTGCCTTCGTTTTTTGCTGTGGGATCTCCAAGCGCGTAAGCAACCGCCCCGTGAGATACTTCGTGTATTACAACAGAGAACAAAAGTATCGCTATTTGAAAAATAAATTCCATATGATAAGCTACTTAAATTATGAAAGAATGCTTGATTTGTAAAAAGGGATCTAGAATGGGAGGAACAAGAGTACTCCTTAGAGGTAATTATAACCCCACAACAAGGTCCAGAAAATACCCAAATTTGCAATGGGCTCCTTTGCCTAACGGAAAAAGAATAAAAATTTGCACTTCGTGCCTCAAAGCTGGAAAAAACTTAAAGATTAAAAAATAATGTCGGGGTAGAGAGAATTGAACTCTCACTACAAGACCCCCAGCCTTGCGTACTACCACTATACTATACCCCGTTTTAATATGCCCTCGCCCAGATTCGAACTGGGATTTCAAACTTCGGAGGCTTGCGTCCTATCCATTGGACGACGAGGACTTTTTTATGTGTGTCTATCTGCCACACAAGACGCGCCGAAAGAAAACGGTTTTATAACCGCCTCAAAACCATAACCCTTAACCATACCAACCATAGAATCAATAAAATCTTTTGTGGGTCCGTTTTCGCCAACATCTATATGAATCTGGTCGTCCCAGAAAAATTCGTCTCCAAGTTTTTCTTTGAGTTGCCCGCGCAACTCCTGCGCCAAAATTACTGAATGAATTGTTTCTTTTGAAATTCTATCTCTTAAACTTCCGCATTTGGTTTTTTCTGAACTAGTCCAAAAATGCACCGCCCCATTCCCAACGCGCCACACTGTAATTGCGGTTATAAAATTAACTTCGTTTTTTGCGGCGGAATCGGTACCTACTATAATTTTATATTTTCTTTCAGGCGCAAATTTTACAAAATTTTTAATATTTAAAATAACCTCTTCTAAATCCAAAGAATTTCCTAAAATATTAAAAAATACTGAGTTGTTCTGTGTTTCTTTTGTTATCATAAATCTTGTTTGCCCAATTCACCGATATTAATACCTTATTATTAGCATTTCTTGAGAAAAAATACACTCCTTTTTCCTTAAGACCGTGTTCGTAAAGATTTTTTGTAAGTTCAACATCTTTTAAACAATACTTTTTAATCTCATCAATCTTGCCTTCTTTGTACCACTTTAGCGCCTGCATTCCGTCTCCAGACTTTTGAGCGTTAAGTGTATTTTGCGCCAAATTGTCCAAAGACACCCTAAAACCAACCCCCTGCTCAACATCGCTCATCAAATCCAAACTCGGAAGTTCTTTTAAATTCCAAGAAATATACGGCTGTAAAACCGGTAAATCAAAGTGATTAATATTAAATCCTATTACTCGGCCGTGTTTTTTGTGCGCGAGCTCGCGGATTATTTTTTCAAACTCTGGGATTTCATTTTCTTCAAACGCGCGATATTTTTCTTCAGCGTAAAAATACGCCCCCAAAACAGAGATGCCGAGCTTGTCCATGTTTTGCGCACCACCCACTTCTTGAAAAGAAAGTTTTGTTTCAATATCAAAAACAATATCGTTCTTATTCATTTAGATTTTATAACACATCAGAGAGGTAAATCCAACGAAAAAGCTCCCGCACCCAAAACAACGAGAGCCAAAGCAGAAAGAAGCAAAATTAATTCAAATTCGTATCCGCGCACCAAACCTTTTTTAAAATTAACTTTCCAAATTGCAACCAACATATCTACCACCAAAAGCAAAGCGACCAGTTGTGTAAATAAACCCGCAAATAATAAAATCCCGCCAAAAAATTCCACAACTCCAACAATCATAACCCAAAATTTACCGGGTTTTATATTTATTGACTCAAAAAATTGCGCTGTGCCCAAAAAATTATCTTTTTTAAATAATTTTGGATACCCATGGGCGATAAAAACAACCGCCAAACCGATTCTCAAAAAAACCGGCCCCAATGTTCCAAAATCCAACAACTGTGGAAATAAACTCAACATATTTATATAATAACAAGCATGACAACCAGCGCAAGAGACGCATTATGGCTTTTGTTTATACTCATAGTTATTGGGGCTATTTACAGCTTCAGTGGAAGAGGACTCAACTTATCAAGCCTTGGCGGTGGGCCGCGCCTTTCGCCTTCTCAAAATTCAGAAACAACTTATAAAAATGAATCAATTTTTGGAAGTAGCGAACAAAATACTGAAACAGAAAGGAGTTCCAAAACAACAACATCTCAAATAACAATTTCAACAGAAACAGCCGGAGAGACAAACCCACAAAAAGAATACGTAATAATAAAAAACAATGGGGAAACCAGCATAAACTTGGGTGGAGTAAAAATTAAAAACAAAAACGGCATAGAAGCAAAAATAGATCCAGACGAAAACGGCAACCCAATTATTTTAAAACCAAGAGAACAAGCCGTAATTCTTACTGGAAAAAGCACCAGAGGAACAAATTTTAAAATAAACAAATGTTCTGGTTATTTTAAACAATTTTATTCTTTCGCCCCAGCGCTTTCCGCAACATGCCCCAGAATAAACAGCTTATCCGAAGCAGATAAACTTGATGATGCGTGTTTGGATTACCTGCCCAAAATAAAAACGTGTCAAATGCCAACATCTTTGCCAACAAATCTCACAAGCAACTGCCAAGGATTTATCCAACAGCACGGAAGCTACCAAGGATGCGTTTTGGACCACAAAAACGACAATGATTTTGACAAGGGTGAATGGAGAATATTTTTAAACCGAATAGACGAATTTTGGGCAAAAAGAAATGAGACAATAAAATTGGTTGGTTCTGATGGAAAAATAATTGTAGAAGCAAATTACTAAAGCCACTTTATTTTCCTAAACACCGCGAGCATTAAAATTGCGAGCGCTGTCATGCCGGAAATCAATATCCAAAAATCCAGCGGTCCGTCGCGAAGCGGCATAACACTCTGATTCATACCCCAAATAGAGGCAATAAAATTAAGAGGCAAAATTATTGTGGAAAAAATTGTAAGCAGAGAAATTATATTGTTTGTGTTGCCAGACATCAAAGATTCATTTGTTTGATGTAGCGACTCAATTGTTTCTTTTTGGTTTTCAACGATGTTTCTGATTCTTTCTTCTGTGTTTAAAAGGTCAATAAAATAGGGTTCCGCCGAATGGTCATAAAGATTTTTTATTTTTTCGGAAAGTGTACTAAAAACCGCTTGTTGTGGCCGCACAGTGCGCCAAAAATCCAAAATATCCATTCTGGCGTTTGAAATGTCTTCAACAATTTTTATTCGTTTTGAGCCCTTTTTAAAAATAAGTTCTTCTATTTTGTCCAACTTTTCTTCCACAACATCAAGATGAGAAAGTAGCTTGGAAAAAAGCTTATCTATTATGTAGTGCAATAAAATCGCGGAGTTTTTTGGGTTTAAATGTTGGCGAACGTCGCTATTATTTCTAATATCTTGAATTATTTCATCAAGATTTTTAAAATCCTGATACGCAACAGTTACTATGGAATTTTTGGTAATCAAAAAATCAAGTTCTACAATATCATTTTTTTCCCAGCCTCTATAAATTACCGGAAAATGCGCCACAAAAAAGAAGTGGTCTTCAAATTCCTCAAACAGTGGATGAAACGTTGGGGACTCAATAGATTCCAATACTAAATTATGAAAAGGGTGTATGCTTTTTATATATTCAATATCTTTTCCGTCGGGTTTTAAAATATGAACCCATTTTAAACCATTTATTGTAAGAGTATCTAAAATCACACAATAATCATAACGTTTATTTAATGCGTCCGCAAATTAGAAATAGCATAAAGCGCGATGCCGGTGGCGACGGAGACGTTGAGTGATTCTTTTTTTCCGCGCATTGGAATTTCTAAAACTGTATCTGATTGTTGCAAAATTGATTTTGGAATCCCGCGAACTTCGTTTCCTAAAATTAAGACTATAAATTTATTTTTGAATTTTTTCTTTGAAGCGAGCGAAGCGAAGCGGTTAATTTTAGTAGAATTATCCACGCGGTTCTCCAAAGAAGCAATAAAAAACTTTTCTTCTTTGAGTTTGCGAATCAGTTTTTGTACATTTTTAATTTTCTCCCATTCCACGTATTTCTCCGCACCCAAAGCTGTTTTTTGCGCCGGATCCGGAGTGTAGCCCGTAAGATAAATTTTCTTTACTCCAAACGCGTCAGCTGTGCGGAAAATTGAACCAACATTAAACACGCTTCGTATGTTATGGAGTATTAAACAAATTTTCACCCTGCTATTTTAGCAAATCAAGTTGTTTTGAGATAGAGTTCAGGGTTTCCATCAATGCGTAAATTGCGCTCGCAAAATTACTGTTTGGAGAAAATGACGTGGAAGATTTTACTTCAAAATTTTCCGTATTTGTTGTGCAAACACCGGTCGGCATACTAACTTCTGCGTATCTTGTATAAGTAGCTGGTGAATCGTATTTGTAAGTCAGAGTATAATTTGTTGAGCCCCCGGAAACAGAACCAATATTGGTGGATCCATCATATCCTTTCCAAACAAACGGATATCCAGCGGGAGAAGAATTAACGTGCCATGTGGCGGATTGTCCAACAGTGATCGAATTTGAACTTACGCTTATGCTACAAGATTGGGACGAATAGGTCACTGTCGGCTGAGCTATTATCGCCACAGTAAATTTAATCGCGCCTCGCGGATGAGTAACAGTATCTACTCCACCCCTTCTAATTACAACGGCTTCTTCCCAATTTCCTTTATCAGCTTCAGTTGGTTTTCCATTGCCTTCACAAGAAGTAACTGGAATTGGAGAACCGACCATTGGCACAATACAAATTTTGAATTTTCCGAGCGCTGTTCCATCTTTCCACGCGTCAACATATACTTCGTCACCGCCTTGTAATCCTGTTACATTCATTGTCCATGAATCTTTGTCCGCCGTAATATAGCCACCATTTTGAGAAAATGAAAAAGAGACACCCGCAACAGCCGGAGATGGTGGCGCAACAACAACTGGAGGCGCCTCAACAGTAAATGTAATTGTTTTTCCGGTTGGCACACCGTTTATCAATATCTCCTCACTCCACCTACCAATATCGGACAGTGTTGGAGCTCCAGATTTCTGGCATGAAGTCAAAAATGATTTGCATAAAAATACCGGAGTTGGATCTCTTTTACCATCTTTTGAAACTATAACAGAAAGTTCGTCACCCGCGCGCGCGTTTGATAAATTAAACATCCAAGTATCTTGCCCTGCAATTAACGTTTTTCCATCATGAGAAAACGTTACCATTGCTTCCGAAGTTGTTGTGGTGGTTACAATATTTACGGTTACAGTGTCGGAATAAGGAATGCCGGCAAGAGAACAAGTGAGAGTGATATTTTGAGAACTGGTGAATGGACCAGCGGATACACTGCTAGCGGTAGTGCTTACGGTGCCAGATTTTCCTCCAGACCAAGTACATGGGTATGACCACAAACTTGGACTCAAAATCCACAACAATTTAACCGATTCTCCTGATTTTATAGAAATTGTTTTGCTAGGATTACTAATTGTGTCAGCAACACTACTTGGTGCCACCAAAAGATTCACTTTGGGAGTAGCCGGAGATGGTGGCGCAACAACAACTGGAGGCGCCTCAACAGTAAATGTAATTGTTTTTCCGGTTGGCACACCGTTTATCAATATCTCCTCACTCCACGCGCCAACGTCAGACAGTGTTGGAGCTCCAGATTTCTGGCATGAAGTCAAAAATGATTTGCATAAAAATACCGGAGTTGGATCTCTTTTACCGTTTTTTGAAACTATAACAGAAAGTTCGTCACCCGCGCGATGGGTAGATAAATCAAATGTCCAAGTATCCTGTCCCGCAATCAACTTTTTACCATCATGAGAAAAATTTACAGTTGCTTGAGAAATTGTTGTGGTGGTTACAACTGGAGGTGTTGATGGAATTGGTATATCAAAAACACCAGATTTTGTAACTTTCACCGATGACAACAATGCGCCCTCTATTTCATTATTGTAATCATATAAATTAAATATGACTTCGGAATAATCGTATTTACTCGGCTCTGTAGTATAAAAGACGCACGCATTATTGCTCGATAAAACTTTATAACAATTAGAACTTGGGCTTGATGCGCCAATAAAAATTGCGTTGTTATTTATTCCGTCTTTAATTAGGTTCACTATCGCATTATTAGTATTTTCCGTAAACCACGTTACGTGAATATTACAAAAACCATTACTGTCACAAATTATTGGTGTTGCTGATATACCACCACTTGGAGTTAAAGAGGGTGTTGTTTGAACAGTGGCTTGTGTGGTGTTTTGTGTTGTGATTTGTGGGGTTTTAACAACTATTTTTTCCAAGTGATTCTCTACACTCCAGCCACTGATTCCAATTGACCAATTTACTTGCCACCAATTATAACCATTTGCAAAAATTGGACCACTTACAATTACACCCCTTGTTCCTTCTGGCACAACCCGAAGCAAATTTCCGGATAGTGAAGTAGACGATCTTACATTTAAATTTGAAGTTGTAATTACATTGTCATTTCCTAAAAATTTTACGGCTTCAGAGGATACCGTAGAGCCCCCACCTAAAGTTGCACTATTACCACCTCCCGAACCTACACCGCTCTGCAAAGCTTGAATCTGTTTCAAAAGAGACTGAATTTCCACTTGAATCTCCGCGATTCGCGCATCAATGCTTGCCACTGTCTCCTGCGCAAAAACAGAAGCAGAACCGCCAAAAGAAAAAACGACCGTTAAACCAATAACTAGTGTATATTTGTATAAGTTTTTCATATCACTTAATTATAAAACTTGGTTTTTTTTGCGCAATGGTCATCTTCCCAAAAGCAAATTTGCTCTGCGGTGCAACAAGTCCAGAAGTTCAGCTTGGAGAACCAAAAGACGCGAAAGAATTATTCGCAACTGTTCGGTTACGGATTGAATCAAAGCGGGTGGTTGTACCGGAGGAGCGGTGATGTTTTGTTCCGTAGAGGCGTCCTCAATTTGTTTGAGTGGACTGATGTCGTCATGAATTATTTCCAACAAATCTTCAGTGAGCTCTTTTATTTCTCCGTCAGTGAATTCATCTGAGATACTGGTAGCAAAACCTTCAAGTGGTTTTTTCTCCGGCGGTGTAAATACTGAAATTGTGGAAAGTTTGTTGGTTGCCTGACCCCACCTAGAAGGCAACTCACCAGCCAAGTTACTAATAAGTTCTTTTGTTTGGTTTAGTTCTTCTTCGGCTCCACCCGGACCCTGGACGATTAAAAAAGTAATTCTAACGTTATTTGAAACATTATTTTTACTGATTCCGTACGCGGGAACTCTTTTTCCATCCATCGCAATAATATCATTTACTGTCACAATTTTTTTAGTGCCCCTTAAAATACTGGGAATATTTCCTCTTCGCACATCTGGTCCAAAAAATGGATTGGAAATTGAAAAGGTTGGCAATACCTGTAAAGGAGACAAAAGTCCCATGAAATATAAATCAAAATTATTAAACACAAGTGAATCAACATTCTTCCAAATTGGTGAAAAACTACCATCTGAGTTTTCCGAAAGCCGTGCTGGGCCATACGCCATTAACGAGTCGTGATTATCAGAAACATACCCCCAGTGTGCGAATTGATTTTCTTCTAAAATACCCAAGGGATTTGTGCTATACCCACCGCCCCTCGTAACAAATGTGGACCATGCGTGACCTATTTCATGAAGCAATACATACATATAGTTAGATAAATTCTGGGAAATTGACTCATTATATACCGAGACAATAGCAACATGATTAAATCGTCCTTTAGGAGTCATATACCTATGCAGTTGAATATATTTTGGATCAAGTGTTGCCATTGAAAATGTGCCAATGCCGTCTACCAACTTTCGGATAGTATAGGCGCAACCGTAACAAATAGAATTACCAACAAAATTCCTCAATGATGGAGTTGTAATCACCACGACAACATCCATTTCATCTTGATACCGACGCAACAACTCAACAATAGCGCTATCCGCGTTGAAATAATTTCTGTTGCTAATAGCGGGATGTGAGGCGTCTAATTTGAGCGCAAAAATACCGGGCTTAAGTTCTTTAAGATTTGTTTTACTTGAAGCGCTAGATTCTATTGCAATATACGTACTTCCCTTCATTGTTCCAATCGTGCCGTTTTCTATGGCATACACAATGGTTTCATAATTTCCCTCATCTTTTCCGCATACTGCTTTGTACGGAGACATCGGCAATAAAAATGGCCCGTCAAAAACAAGGCTCCTTGTGTTATTTTTGGTCAAAAACTGTTGCAACCATACTGTTTTTCCAGAATAATTTGGAACATCAAAAGTATATGTCTCGCCACAAAAAATAAAATCAACGGGAACCTTATTTTTATAATATATTGGTTGATTGCCATCATTCTGTGCGGCAAACGCAAAAGGTGTAAAGAAGCTTATAGCAACACTAATCACAATCCCCGTAAAAAATCTACTTCGTGTCATAAATACCATTCTATTAATAATACTTTTATTACCTATCCAAAAGCCCCACGCGTTTTTTTAAAAGATTTAGAAGCTCCACCTGAAGCGCCAAAAGACGATTTAGCAAGTTTTTTAGTTTATCGACAACCACGACAGAAGTTGACGGAACTCCATTTTGATAAAAAGTTGGTCCTTGTTCTCCAAAAAGCCATTGTGCAGAAGTGGTGGAACTTAAAAGAAAAAAAACTACAAATATCGTACTAACGTATTTCATACGTTATAGAAACATTAATTTTTATTTCGTTTTCTCCGGTTGGAACCGATGGTGTTGGGACGGAAAAATCCCCACCCTTACCAAACGCGGCTTCGGAAAAATAAACCGGACCCGGAAATCCGCCGTCAGATTCATAGAAAGAAACAATTTTTTTGAAGCGAATACCAAGTTGTTTAGACAATGTTTTTGCTTTTTCTTTTGCTTTATTTATAGCTTCTTTGCGCGCTTCTTCTTTGGTTTTATCCATGTCATCAACTTCAAACCTTAAAGAACCGACCATATTGGCTCCGGATTGCGCAACACCAGAAAGTATTTCTCCAACTTTGTCCAAATCGCGAATTTTTATTTCAAGATTTTGAGAAACTTCGTAGCCCTTAAATTTTTGTTCACCCCTCACATAATCGTATTGTGGAAAAATGTTATAACTAGTTGTTTTAATATCTTTTTCTTCCACTCCTTTTAATTTTAGAAATTTGATTGTTTTGTTTATAATTTCACTTGCCTCTTTTTGAGCCTTTACAAAATCAATGTTGTTTTTTGTAACCCCAACGCTAATTTTGGCAATATCCGGCTTAATAAATACTTTTCCTTCTCCAGAAACAGTAATGGTTGAAGCGGGAAAATTTCTGCCATATCCCTTAAGTTCTGTTTTTATTTTGACCAATAAAAATAAAGAAGCAATAACCAAGGTTGTTACTGCCGCGCACCAAAAATATTTGTTTAAGTTTTTCATAATAATATTATAGCTTTGATAGCTCTTCTTTGACAACATTTCTGTCGTCCCATGGTATTTTTTGACTGTTTGGACCCATTATCCACTGCTCGGCGCCTTTACCGGTGATAATTACAGTGTCGCCGGATGATGCTGATTTTAAGGCTTTATTGATGGCTTGTCTTCTATCTAGAATTTTTTTGAGACCGGGACAAGGGTTAATTCCTTTTTCAATATCTTTTAAAATAGACTCTGGATTTTCGTCATATGGATCCTCATTGGTTAAAATAATTTCATCACAAAATTCTGATGCGATTTTACCCATCTCTGGCCGTTTCCATTTGTCTCTTCCTCCGCCTGCGGCTCCAAAAACGCAAATAAGACGAGGGGAGAGAGTTTGATAAACTTTGCGTAATGCGTCTGGTGTATGCGCGTAATCCACCACCACCGCAAAAGGTTTTTTTTGAACAAACTCCAATCTGCCCGGAATAGATTCTATTTTTTCCAGAGCGGATTTTATTTTTTCTTCCGAAATCCCAAGTTCTCTCGCAACAGCAAAAGCGGCGGCTGCGTTTTCTTTATTGAATTCTCCCAATAATTTTAAGTTCAAATCTTTTGGTAAATCATTTTTTGAATAAATAATTCTTTTTTGCGATGAAATATCAGAAAAATGATTTAAATTTTCTTTATCATCGCCGTTTAACACGTGAATCTTTGTCTTATAAAAAAGTTTTGTCTTGGCTTCGCGATATTTTTGAAACGTACCATGCGATTCAATATGTTCCGGAGTAACATTTGTTAAAACAGCCATTAAAAAATTTATTCCTTTGTGCCTAAACTGTTCGATTCCTTGGGAAGTAACTTCCACTACCGCGTATTTACATCCCCCATCAACACCACGACGAAGCAATTTTTGAATTACAAAGCGCCCAGGCATAGTTCTTTTTAGCGCATCTTTAATTTCATTCTTTCCAACCTTCAATCTCAACGAAGAAACAGACACAACTTTTTCTCCAACTTCTTCAAGAATAGAAGTTATCATATGAACAACGGTTGATTTTCCATTTGTTCCAGTAACCCCTATTACTTTCAATTTTCTTGAAGGAAAACCATACAAAAAAGCCGCCGTGTACGCCAAAGTTTGATGATAAAATGGTTGAAGAAAACGATAAATAGGTTTTGGTGTTAATTTTTCTATAAATCTTAAAATTTTTTCCATTTATTTTTTCAACGCCTCCTTTAACCGTGCTTCGCGACCCTGTATGTTTGATGAAATTTTCTGCACCATCTCTCTCGCTTCTTTTTGTGTGTATCCCAAAGATAAAAGCGCGTCCAAAATATCCGAATCGTGTTCGGTGGCACTTCCGGGTATTTCTATTTCTCCGGTGAATTTATCTTTAAGTTCCAAAATAATTTTCTCGGCTATTTTTCTGCCAATGCCGGAAACTTTTGTAAGATACGAGGTGTCTCCCGAAGAAATTGCTCGGCGAAGCAACGCCACGGGCGCTAAAGAAATAACTCCCAAAGCGGACTTTGGACCAATACCTGAAATAGAAATTAAATTTTCAAAAAAAGAAAGTTCTTCTTTTTCTAAAAATCCGTAAAGTTCCATCGCGTCATCGCGCACATGAAGATGTGTCCAAAATTTAGCAATATCTCCGGCTTTAATTTTTGCCATCGCAATAACCGGCAAAAAAACTTTATACCCAATTCCACCAACATCAACCACCGCAAACCTTGTTTCTTTTATTGAAATTTTTCCCTCAATTGAAGCTATCATAAACAAATTATAGAACCTTTCTTCCTCTTTATGAAATTAGAATTTTGTGTTATAAAAAATAGTTATCTATGTCAACATTCAAACTTCAGTCTAAATACAAACCTGCCGGAGATCAGCCAAAGGCGATTGAAGAATTAACCAAGTTGTTAAAATCCGGTAATCGGCATCAAACGCTTTTGGGGGTTACTGGTTCCGGCAAAACGTTTACCATGGCAAATGTTATCGCCAATTTGGGACGCCCCGCTTTGGTTATTTCACACAACAAAACCCTTGCCGCCCAGCTTTACCAAGAATTTAAAACATTTTTTCCTAAAAACTCTGTTCATTACTTTGTTTCTTATTACGATTATTATCAACCAGAGGCATACATACCACAAACAGATACATATATAGAAAAGGATGCGCGAATAAATGAGTTTATAGACACAATGCGCCACGCAACCACCGCGTCGGTTCTTTCACGCAACGACTTTGTGGTGGTGGCTTCTGTTTCTTGTATTTATGGAATTGGGGACCCAGAAGAATATCGTAAAGCATCGTTTTTGATAAAAGATGATGAAAATATTTCACAAAGAAATTTTTTACGAAAACTCGCTGAACTCCGCTACGAAAGAAACGATTACGAAGAACGACCTGGACTTTTTAAGGTTAAAGGGGAAACAATAAAACTTATTGTTCCATCCGGCGACGCGTCTTTGCGCATAGAATGGAACGGGAACAAAATTGAAACAATATACAATGAAACCGAAGAACAAAGTTTAAAAACTTTTATTATTTTTCCAGCAAAACACTTTGTAACCCCACAGGAAAAACTAAAACTCGCGCTTTCAAATATTGAAACTGAACTTAAAGAAAAAATTTCTAAATTCAAAAAGGAAGGTAAATTATTTGAAGCAGAAAGAATAAAGAAAAAAACAGAGTTTGATTTAAAAATGATCCGCGAAACTGGATACACGCACGGAATTGAAAATTATTCGCGGCATCTTTCTTTTAGAAACGAGGGGGAGCCACCGTCCACCCTTTTGGATTTTGTTCCAAAAGACACAGTAATTTTCATAGACGAATCACACATGTCTGTGCCACAAATTCGCGGAATGTACGCAGGCGACCGCGCAAGAAAACAAACTCTTGTGGAGCACGGCTTCCGCCTTCCTAGCGCCATAGACAACCGCCCGCTTAAATTTCCGGAATTTGATAAAAAAGTCGGTCAAGTCGTTTACGTGTCAGCAACTCCAGCTGAATACGAACTTGATTTGAGTAATAAAAATATCATTGAACAAATAATAAGACCTACAGGACTTTTGGATCCCTTGATTGAAGTAAGGACAACAAATAATCAAATGAAAAACGTTCTTTTGGAGATAGAAAAAAGAATCGCGAAAAATGAACGTGTAATTGTTACAACTCTCACAAAAAGAATGGCGGAAGACTTGGCGGATTATTTAAAAGAAAAAAAAATAAAAGCGGAGTACTTGCATTCAGACATAAAAACTTTGGAACGGCCAAAAATTTTAAACGATTTACGAAAAGGAAATTACGATGTAATTGTGGGTATAAATCTCTTGCGCGAAGGTTTGGATTTGCCTGAAGTATCACTGGTTATAATATTAGATGCGGATAAGGAAGGTTTTTTGCGCAACGCGCAAACATTGATTCAGACAATTGGTCGAACAGCAAGACACACGCAAGGAACAGTACTTATGTATGCGGACACAACAACAAAATCAATGAAATTCGCGATAAACGAAACGGAGCGCAGAAGAAAAATTCAAAAAGAATTCAACAAAAAACATGGTATTACCCCACAACCACTCAATAAAGAAATCAGTGAAAATATTTTTTCTGGTTACGAAGAAAATGAAAAGGAAACAAAAGAATTACGAAATTTTGCACAAAAATTAACCAAAAAAGAAATGGAAAAAGAAATGCACAAAGCCGCCAAAGAACTCAATTTTGAAAAAGCCGCGGAACTCCGAGACTTGATAAAAAAATTATAATTTGCTAATATCCAAAAATGCCTATCACTAAATCAGCGCAAAAAGCGCTTCGACAAACAAAAAGAAGAACCACAAGAAACAGAGCTTGGAAACAAAAACTCAAAGACGCTGTTAAAAAAGCCGAAGCCCAAAAAACGAAAGAAGCGATTTCTTATGCTTTTAAAATTGCTGACAAAACGGCAAAAGTTAAAGTTATACACAAAAACAAATCCGCAAGGATAAAATCTAAGCTTTCAAAGCTACTCTAATCGCAAGACGCGAAAGATGTTCTTTTTCGTTTTTTTTATCCATTTTTAAATTTAAATCTGTAAGAATCGCTTGATGAGCAATATTCAAAATATTCTTATCTTTTTTGGGCGCCTTTTTTGTTTTCCAAAAAATAATGTTGGTTAAACTTTTTCCGTCAACGCCGTAAGATGTGGCATTTTCTAAATGTAAAAGTGCCTCCGCGCCGGACGAAGCAAAAATTCTGTCCACAAAACGAAAAACTGAATTATCTTTTGGAGTTGGAAGAATTTTTTCCGCTTTTACTTCTTGTGTTTTTGTGGCATTTTTATAAAAAAACTCAAAAACTTTATCTTCTTTCGTCATGTCTCGTTCCCAAAACAAAAAAATATCTTTGGAGTCCCTCAAAAAATTAATATGCGTCAAAAAAAACTTTTTTGGATTTGGAATTATGGAAACAATATTTTTAAAAACCATAAGTCGTTTTGGATTAAACAAACTTTGTTCTTCCACAAGTTTTACAAAATCTTGATAGGCGCCCTCGTTTTCTCCATCAATCTCTTCAAACAAAAAGTTTGGATTTTTTTTTCCGCCTAAAATGGATCCGCCTTTGGCGGAAAAAAATGCCTTTTTAACTTCTTGAATTTTTTTGAGCGCCTCAAAAGAGTTTTCTCCAAACAAAAAATAGAGCATGTTTTTATTTTAAATAATTTTCGCTTAATGGAATTGAAAAAGAAAAAACTGAACCTTGTGGAGAATTTGGACCAAACCTTAATTGTCCCCCATGGTCCGAAACTATTCGAGAAGCAATAAATAGCCCGAGCCCCGCTCCAGTCGAATCAATTTTGACAGCGTTTCCGGCTCTAAAAAATTTTGAAAAAACTTTTCCTCTTTCTTCTTGGGGAATTCCGATTCCTGTATCTGCGACAGAAATTTCAACAAAATTATTTTTACGAGCAATGGACAATTTAACTTCTCCATTTTGGGGTGTGTATTTTATGGCGTTATCTATTAAGTTGTTGGTAACCATTTTTAATCTATCTGCATCTGCTTTCATGTTTGGTATTGTTTCTGTTCCTTTTTCAAAATTTAAACGAATAGATTTTTCATTGGCAAACACGGAAAATTCGACAACCAAAGATTCAATAAATGAAACTGGGTTTACGGGCTTGAAATCGTAAGAAAGTTTTCCGCTTTCTATTTTTGCCGCATCCAAAAGATCGTTAACAATTTTTATAACCTTTTCATTTGTATCTTGTCCCTTTTTTAAAAGAGAAATTTGATCTTGATTAAATCCTGGGTTTTCTAAAAGCATTTTTAAAACCCATTTTACTCCAGAAAGCGGAGTGCGCAACTGATGCGCGGCGGTTGTAACAAATTCCATATTATTTTCAGATTTTGGAGTTCCTGTAATTTTTCTAAAAGTTTTTATGAAAAATCTTTGATTACCGTCTGAAACCTCTTTGTTTTCAACTTCAAAGTTTTCTTTTCCTGATAATTTTGAAAAAACCAAAAGTTCTGTTATTTTTTCAAGTTTGTGGTTTCGGAGAGAAGATTCTTTAGACAAACGAATACCAACAATATCTTTAAACTTTATTTCCAAAATTTCCTCTGCTTTTGGATTCAAAAACAATACTTCGTTAAAAGAATTGTAAACAACTATTCCATTTTCAATACTATTTAAAACCAAAAAATATTGTTGTTCTTTTTTTGAAAAACTAGAGGCGGATTTAAAAAATAACCAAAAAACAAATATGGAAATGGAAATCTCAAAAATAGAAAAAACCATTGAAAGACTAAGGAGCCGTATTTTAGAAGCGTTTTCCAAAGAAGCTGAAATCAAAGAAAAGTTAAAAATAACCAACAAAAAGGCAAAACCGGCGATAAGCAAAAAAAATCTTTTTTTGAGCATTTTATGTTTTAAATTTTTAAATATTTAAATGTTTTAGGTTTCCCCAATTTTTTCCGGATTTAACCTCCACACTAAGCGGTATTGGAAATTTCACCACATTTTCCATAATCTCCTTCATCTTGGGAGCAGATACTTTAAATATATCATCGCGCACTTCGTAGAGCAATTCGTCGTGAATTTGCAAAATTGGACGAACATTGGCGCTGTCCATTTTTTGATGAATTTCCGCCATAGCCTTTTTTACAATGTCGGAGTCGCTTCCTTGGATTACGGCATTAAAAGCCATTCTTTCCATTTCTGACTGCAAAAACCTATCGTACTTTGTTTTTTCCAAATCAAAAAATCTCTTTCTTCCAAAAAGCGTGGAAACAAACCCCAACTCTTTGGCTTCTTTTTTAACCTTTTCTATATATAATTTTACTTTGGGAAAATCTTTAAAGTATTCGTCGTAAAATTTTTGCGCGTCTTGTTGCGACATTCCTGTACTTTGGGCAAGCTTGCGAACACCCATACCAAAAACAATTCCAAAATTTATTGTTTTAGCGTGTGACCGCATAGCAGTAGTTATTTTATCGCGAGAAACATTATTTATTTCCGAAGCCACCATCGCGTGAACATCCATTCCTTTTTTAAACGCGTTTATCATTTTTTCGTCTCCGGATAATACCGCCAAAATTTTAAGTTCAATTTGCGAATAGTCAAAAGATAAAAAAGAAAACCCAGGAGAAGAAACAAACGCATTCCTTATTTTACTTCCAAGTTCGCTTCTTATGGGAATGTTTTGTAAATTCGGCGAATCAGAAGAAAGTCGGCCGGTTACTGTTCCTGTTTGATTAAAAGTTGTATGCGCTTTTCCTTGCGCGCGCGCAAGTTCTAAAAGAGGATTAACATATGTGCTGAAAAGTTTTGAAATCTCTCTATGCTCTAAAAGAAAGTTAATTACCGGATGTTTGTCTTTAAGTTTAAAAAGTTCGGACTCTTTGGTAGAAATTTTTCCAGTCGCAGTGCGCGCCCGTCCCGCAATGCCAAGTTTCGCAAGAATTTCTCCAACTTGGGCTGGTGAATTGATATTAAAATTTTCTCCGGTGGTTTTTTGTATTTTTTCTTCTATTTTGCCGATTTTGCCTGAAATTTCTTTTTTAAATTTGGTTAAAAATTTTTCATCAAGCCCAATACCGTTTTTTTCCATTTCCGCAAGAATTGGAATCAATGGAAATTCAATTTCGTAAACAATTCTTTCAACGTTTTTTTCTTTTATTTTTTTTAGAATTTTTTGGTAAAAATCGGGCAAAAGCGCCAGTGCTTCTTCTGGGTTTTTCGGCAAATCAATGGTTCTTTTTTCGCTATCTGCCGCCCAATTGGCAATAGTTAAATCAAAAAAATCTTTTGGTCCGCCAGCTGGCGGATTGCCGGAAAGTTTAATTAAGTTTTTTATATCGTTTGAAATTATTTTTTTGTTAAAGTCGGGGTTGCCGAAAATTTTTCCGTCGCGGACAAGGACAAAGGAAAGTGTGTTGGTAGAAAATATTGGAAGTATTGAGGTTGGGTTAGCGCCAGACGAAACATTACTATTCAGTACCGTTGGCGAATCATCACCCAATCTTTTCACCAACGAATTAAACCCCAACTCCAAAAACATTTCTGTTAGCTTTTCTTTTTTTAAACTAAATTTTGCTTTCTCCAAACTAAAATCTACCGGCGCGTCTTTTCTTATGGTCGCAAGGGTCTTAGAAAAAAACGCGTCTTCTTCGTGTTCTAAGAGTAAATTAATGGTTCTGTCTTTTATTTCCTTAGAGACCAAAATCTTGGCTTTGGTCGGTCCTTTTAAATTTTTGTATAAATTTTCTAGTGTCCCAAATTTTTTTATCAAGTCAGTCGCTGTTTTTTCGCCAATCCCCCGCACGCCTACTATATTATCTGACGGGTCACCCTTTAGTCCCTTGAAATCAGGAATAAGTTTGGGGTCAAACCCATAACGCTCAAAAACTTTATTTTCATTATAAGTCACTGTGTCATTCACCCCCTTCTTCATTGTATAAACAACAATCTTGTCGTCCTCCACCAACTGCAAAATATCCATATCCCCAGAAACAATAATAACTTTTAGATCTTTTTCTTTTTTTATTTTTTCAACAATTGCACCCAAAACATCATCCGCTTCAAACCCCGGAGAGTTCAAACAGTAAACACCAAAAGCTTCTGCCAGTTCCGGAAGTTTTTTTAATTGGGAAATTAAAGCGTCTTCAATTGAGGGACGCTTGGCTTTATATTCTTCGTACGCCTCGTGACGAAAAGTTTTTCCGGGCAAATCAAAAGCCGCCACAACATAGTCTGGTTTAAAATCATTCAACGCGCGAAGCATCATTGTGGAAAATCCGTAAAGCGCCCCCGTTGGCTCCCCTTTTGGCGAAGTAAACGGCGGTAATGCGTGATAAGCACGATGAATCAGAGCGTGGGAGTCAATAAGTAAAAGTGTTTTCATTCTTTTATTGTAATCTTTCGTGAATTTTTTGTATCGTGTTTGAAAATTATACGAATTGTATTTTTGGGTAAAATATTTTTTATTTTATTTCCCCACTCCACCAAAATTATGTTTTGCGGGTTTTTTATAAATTCTTTCCAGCCCAAAACTTTGAAGTCTTTTGTTTGCAGGCGATAAGCGTCAACGTGAATTAGGTTTTTTTTGCTTTTGGGAATATCGTAAATTTTTAAAATTACAAAAGTCGGACTTTGGATTTTTTCTTTTATACCCAACCCCTCCGCAAAACCTTGAGTAAAAGTTGTTTTTCCTGCGCCCAAATCCCCCTCCAAACTTATAACCACCGTGCCGTGGATTTTTAAAGCCTCTTTTGCAAGTTTTTTGGCAAAATTTTTGGTCTCTTTAGCGCTTTTTGAAACAATCTTCATAATACAAACTTATCCACACTTCCGTTTTTGCGCAAGCGTATGCTACGAATGGATACATGAACGAGGCACTCGCCAAATTTAAAGAAACCCTGAACTCTGGAAAAACGATCGCCATAAGAACAGGAAATACTACGGATATCACAAAAATTCTTGCTTCGCACATACTTCATTCGGCGTTTTTAAGTCTTGAAAAACAATCAAGCGTGGAATGCGGAACATTGGACGAGTCCACGCAAAATTTTCTTTCGGTTCTTTTTGGAGAAAAACACAAAAAATCAGAAGCGCTTGAGCAAACCCTAATAAAAATAGATACGGCACAAATACCGATCTCTGAACTAAAATATGAAAAGGAGGGAACAATTTTAAAAATAATACTCACTAGCCCGGAAAATTTTGATTCAAAAAAAATATCAGTAGAAAAAGAAAAAATTCCCGCGGATCTTTTACTTTTGGTGGATCCGGAAGAAAAACAGCTAGAAAAAATCCTCGCCGATACCCCACACAAAGAAGTAATAAAAATAACCTCCAAGGACAAAGATATTTCCATAAAAATTTTTGAAATAATATCCGCACTAGAAAAAGATCTTCTAAAAAATATGAAAGAAGCTCTTTGGATACTATTAGACAGTGGTAGTGAATTTTCTCGGGAGAGAATTTTGGCAAAAAAAGAAATTTTGGAAATAAATCCAGATGTTTCAAAAATTGCGGCATCCAAAGAAGCATTAAAAACAAAATGGTTTTGGAAGCTTTTGGGCAGAGTGCTTCAGCGTAGCGAGATAGAAAAAGACTTGGGCACTATTTGGACATTTATAACCCCGGAGGATTTCGCAAAAACAAATCAAAATGAAAGCGCGATTTTGCCTTTATTTAAAGAAATAAAAAAACTCCGCCGAGGAGAAAACTTTTTGGCTATTTTGTGGAACGATGGAAAAGAAAACATAAAAGCAATCGTTGGGGGAGAAAACAACCTAAAACTTAAAAGTCTAGCTACTCAAATGAACTCGGCACTTTCATCTTCGTATTTTTTCGCGGAGGGATTTAAAAATTTTTCCGAAGCGGAAACCAAGATACGTTCGGAAATAAAAAAAGTGCTACAATAAATCTATGAGTGAACTTATAAAAGAACTGCAAAAAAAAGAGGAGGAAGAGCTTGCAAAAATTCTTTCTCAAAAATACGGCCTACCCTATCTTGATTTGGAAAAAACAACAACCGAACTTGACGCGCTTAAAATAATCTCGGAAAAAGACGCGAGAGAAAATTTTATTGCAATAATCCAAAGTGTGGGTAAAAAAATCCAAGTAGCAATTGCCGACCCTAACACAAAAGGAGTAAAAAAAATTTTAGAAAACCTGAAAACCCAAGGCTATGAGTCAAAAACTTATTTATCTTCAAAATCCGGATTAAACAAGGTTTTTCTGAAATACAAAGAAATTCCACCCTTTGAAGAAATAAAACCGGGAATAGTTGAAATAAAATCAATAGAAACACTTAACTTAAAGGATATTTACAAAAAAATAGAAAAGGAGGAAAAAAACGCGACCTTTGCCATAGAAATTTTACTCTCCTCCGCGGTAGGAATAGAAGCTTCCGATATTCATATAGAACCATCTGAAACAGGCGCCAAAATACGGCTCCGTTTGGATGGTGTTTTACATGACCTTGGAAATATTCCGCTAGAACTTTATAAACTCATTAATTCCAGAATAAAACTTTTGTCCGAAGTAAAATTAAACATACACGATAAACCGCAGGATGGAAGATTTACAATAAGAATACAAAAAACAAAAGAGGACATAGAAGCAAGGACATCCATACTTCCAGGACCACACGGAGAATCCATGGTGCTTCGTGTTTTGCTTCCTCAAACCATAGAAATGAAAACAGAAAATCTGGGAATGCAAAAAGAAGTCCTTAATATGGTGGAACAAGAACTCAAAAAACCAAATGGAATGATTATTACAACCGGCCCCACAGGAAGCGGAAAAACAACAACGCTTTATGCTTTTTTAAAAAAAATTGCGTCTTCGGAAATTAAAGTAATAACAATAGAAGACCCTATTGAATATCACCTTTCTGGAATTACCCAAACTCAAATAGAACCCGACAAAGGCTACGACTTTGCGAATGGATTACAGTCTATTTTGCGCCAAGATCCGGACGCCATATTGATTGGAGAAATTAGAGACCTAGAAACTGCTTCAACCGCGATGCGCGCGGCACTAACAGGACACCTAGTTTTTTCCACACTTCACACAAATAATGCCGCGGGCACTATACCCCGCCTTATAGATTTGGGGGTAAAACCAAACATAATAGCTCCCGCCATAAACATAACCATAGCCCAGCGCTTAATACGAAAATTGTGCGAGTTTTGTAAAAAAGAGGTGGATCCATCTCCTGAAGAAGAAAAAATAATAAAAGAGAATCTTTCGGATAAAATTTCAAAAAAAATAAAAATATACAAAGCAAACGGATGCGAAAAATGCAACTTTACGGGTTACAAAGGAAGAACCGGAATTTTTGAAGCGTTTTTGATCAATGATGAAATAGAAAGACTAATTTTAAAAAATCCTCCGGAAGCGGATATAAAAGAAGCCGCGCAACACCAAGGAATGGTTACGATTTTTCAAGATGGATTATTAAA
>Ga0209542_10003899_pt1 | contig 31364 bp, 29 predicted proteins | sample RifCSPhighO2_01_FD_184028 | JGI IMG/M metagenome (GOLD analysis project Ga0209542, IMG submission 184028) | Soil microbial communities from Rifle, Colorado - Rifle CSP2_plank highO2_0.1 (SPAdes) (version 2) | ecosystem: Environmental > Terrestrial > Deep subsurface > Rock core/Sediment ... | reverse complement strand
AAGAAGCCAAGGACCTAGTTGATGGTGCTCCCAAGATGCTCAAAGAAGGAGTAAAGAAAGAAGAGGCCGAAGCCCTCAAGAAAGACATCGAAGCCGCCGGCGGAAAGGTTACATTGAAGTAACTCTACAGAAACAGATGGTCTACCAAACCACCCGAGGTTGAACCTCGGGTGGTTGCGTTATATTATTGTAGTTAATGGCAAGGAATTTTGAATTTGCTGTTGACGAGTTTTATCACGTCTATAATCGTGGTAACGACAAGAGGGTTATTTTCATTGACGATAATGACAGAAAACGTTTTCTTCAACTGATGTACATATGTAATTCTGAAAAATCCACTGCAGTAAAAGATATTTACGGCGACCCGTTTGAGTTTAATAGAGGAGAGAATTTAGTCAGTATTGGTGCATATTGCTTACTTTCCAATCACTTCCACTTCCTATTACATGAAATTGTGGACGGAGGAATTAGCAAATTTATGCAGAAACTTTCTACTGGCTACACGATGTATTTTAACAAGCGATATGACAGATCGGGCTCATTGTTCCAAGGTAGATTCAAGGCGGTTCACGTTATAAACGACAGACATTTGGAATACTTGTTTGCATACATTCATTTAAATCCAATTGAGCACATTCAAAAAGACTGGAAAGAAAATGGCCTGAAAAACTTGGTCCATGCGAAGCAGTATCTTGGGAAGTATAAGTACTCAAGTTACCCAGACCTATTAAATCCCGGACGGCGAGAGAGTAAGATCTTAAATCTTGAACCATTTCCACAGTACTTCAAATCCCGGCGCGACTTCGAAGGTTTTCATGACATCTGGCTGGAGCTATCACCCGAGGTTGAACCTCGGGTGTGATTTGGCGGTTACTTTTTCCAGTACTTGATTTGACCAATGATAATCCCAACCGAAAAAATACTGTATAGAATCAAGAATGAAATGTCAGTAAAATAGTAACCGATATCTATGAGGGGTTCTACCTTTGAAATTCGTAGTACAAAACCGAAGCTATAAAAAATAATCGGTGTGAGGAAGTGTACCAGTAAATCTCTTCTCCCGAATTTACTGAGAATATTGCCGATAGCCGTAACCCCCAGAAAGGAGCTCAAAACTATTAGAGTTATTTGAAAGTAGACCACCCCCGAAGCATAGATTTTCTATTTATATATACAAGAGGCAACCACCCGAGGTTGAACCTCGGGTGGTTGCGAGTGTGGCCTTGTTTCGTTTGGCGTTTTGACTATACTTTACCCCTATGGAGACATTGTCTAAACTTTTCAGCTCTGGGGCCTTGGTTAAGGTTTTGCGCATTTTTTTGAACAATCCTGATGCTATCTATGAGGCGCGGGATATAGTTTTACGCTGCAAAATATCGCCCGAAAGCGCTCGCCGTGAGCTCGCCCTCCTCAAGAGCATTGATTTTGTACAGCAAAAGGAGCACGTAATTAAAACAAAGCGTGGTAATAAAACAAGCCGACGAAAAACCACTGGTTACTTTTTAAACAAGCGATTCGCCTTAAACAATGCCCTTCGTTCGCTACTTTTCAACGCCGACCCATATAGAAACGATGAGATTCTTTCAAAATTCAAAAATGTCGGCCGAGTGAAGTGCTTGATTGTCGCTGGAGTCTTCATCCAAGCCGAGGGTAGCCGAATTGATATTCTAATGGTAGGAGATAACCTTAAGAAGCCCTCGATAGAGCACGTTCTTCATGGAATGGAGGCTGAAGTTGGCAAAGAGTTAAGTTACTCCATAATGGATACAACAGAGTTTAAGTATAGGTTTGGGATGTACGATAAGTTTGTGAGGGACATTTTAGACTACCCTCACGAGGTTTTACTCGATAAATTGGGCCTAAAATAAGGTTTACCCGCCCCTCTGGCGGGCTTTTCCACACTATTTTCACTCAATATCCACATTTTCCCTTGCTTAGGTTATAATTACCTCATAGCAATAAGCGCCCAGAGTCAGGGTCGATAACAAGGCTCGAGTGCGATCCGCCGTTTGCCAGTTGGTGAAGTCGGATACATTAAATAACTTATAACTAAAAATAAACTATGTTACTTCAAGATTGGGCAGTAGTTTTCACAACCGCTTTCCAGGACATGTGGTCTGGAATCGTAGATTTTGTGCCTCGACTCGTCGTGGCCTTGATCATATTTATCATCGGCTGGGTTTTGGGCGTAGCTCTAGGACGAGTTGTTGCTCAGATCTTCCGCGCAGTTAAACTCGACAACTTACTTCGAAGCATTGGCACCGAAGAACTTCTCTCTCGTGCAGGCTTCAAGCTTGATTCAGGCGCCTTCTTAGGCGGCTTGGTTAAGTGGTTCGTCATCGTCATCTTCTTGATCGCTTCTGTAGATGTTCTTGGTTTAACTCAAGTCAACATCTTCCTTCGTGACGTAGTCCTTGGATATCTTCCAAACGTAATTGTTGCAGCTCTTATCTTGATTGTTGCCGCAGTTGTTGCTGAAGCCATGCAGAAAATTGTGGTTGGCTCGGCAAAGGCAGCAAACATCGGGTCTGCCCACTTCATGGGCGGTATCGCTCGTTGGGCAATTTGGATCTTCGCAATTCTCGCCGCTCTTTCGCAGCTTGGTATCGCAGGAGCCTTTGCTCAGACACTCTTCACCGGTCTTATAGCAATGCTTGCTATTGCAGCAGGTCTTGCCTTCGGCTTGGGTGGTAAAGAGGCCGCAGGTCGCTTCATCGAGCGCCTCCGCGGTGATATATCTAGTAAATAGGGTATAGCGTTTAGGTTTCAGGGATTAGGTTAAGATCCCAGCAAAAGCCCCGATTCGCTCTGGCGAAGAGGGGTTCTTGCTTTTTATACTAAAGTGTGATATAATTGAGAGCAGATGCGACAACTGGCTACTAGGCACGCGAAGTGGCATCATCGCAGGTCCTAGTACGCTGAAAGGATGATTCATGAAGGTAGTAACCTTGTCCGATCTCTTGGAGAGCCGTGGTGGCCGCAGTGGTTTCGCTGGCTGTGGCGATGATCCACCAACCGATTATCAGCGTCTCGCGCGTCGGATCGGTCACTTCCATCTCGTCGAACTCTCAGCGGGAGCACTGGTGCGATTTCAGACCCAGTATCCGAAGGTCTCACTTCGTCTGAGCCAGTGGGCGCACGATCCCGAGCTCGTGGGGCGTTTCGCGACCGGCATTCTTCGGAGCGCCTGCGAGGAGGGAGGGGTCGTCATCACCATGTCGGATGGACCGCCGATGACGGCTGCGGTTCTCAAGGACGAGAAGGAGCGCTCGATCATCTTGATCAACTAGGCGGCTAGGCCGCCCACAACCGGCAGGTTTCGAAGTTGGTGTGCCCACAAGGGGCGCATCGGCGACGAGGCCTGCCGTGTTCGCTTTTATACACACGTAATCCACGAGTAATCCACATAACTCCCCCGAATTCCCCCTCTTAGCTTAAGAGGGGGCTAGGGGGCGTTAGAAAATATGGGAAAAGAGGGGGTTTTGTAATTTGACAAATGATTTTTGGCAAGTATAATGGCCCTTACATGTTAATGACGGAAAAACCAATGGAGCACTGCTAGGCACCCAGGGATTCCTGTTGCCCGACAGCCCGCTCCGATAGAGCGGTTTTTTTGACTCAAAAACATCTGAACTTTGACAACTTAATCAAGAAAAAGCCCGCCAAAGGCGGGCAAGCCCACACACTAGGGGTCTAGTTGTGTGGCGTGTCCGTACATTAAAGCTAGTGTGCGGGCAAAGGTAAACAAACTAGCCGTAGGCTAGTGAAATTGTAGAAAATAATACACAATGCGGTGTATACGTTTCCTGATAGGAAACGTAAGGGCGTATGGTGGATGCCTAGACTCTAGAAGGCGATGAAGGACGTAGCGTGGCTGCGATAAGCTTCGGGGAGGTGCCTAGCAACTTTCGATCCGAAGATTTCCGAATGGGGAAACCTCATTTGGTAAAACCAAATGACCGAGCTCTCTTTGAGGGCTTGGTGCTCACCCAGGGAAGTGAAACATCTCAGTACCTGGAGGAAAAGAAAACAATAGTTATTCCCTTAGTAGCGGCGAGCGAAAAGGGAGAAGCCCAAACCGTTTGTAGCAATACAAGCGGGGTTGTAAGCTCGAAGCGTAGTATCACTAGGAGAGTTACAAAACATTTTATTAATCGAACTGGCTGGAAAGCCGGACCACAGAAGGTGATAGTCCTGTAGATGAAAATAAAGTGTCTCTCTTGCTTCTTGTCTTGAGTACTTCGGAACATGTTTGGTCCGGGGGAATCTGCCGGAACTAACCGGTAAGGCTAAATACTTCTAGAGATCGATAGTGAACGAGTACCGTGAGGGAAAGGTGAAAAACAGTCCGGTGAGGACGTTGAAATAGATCTGAAACAATACGCCTACAAGGAGTCATAGCGGTAAGAGCAATCTTATCGTGATGGCGTGCCTATTGAAGAATGAGCCAACGAGTTTATGTGTGCTGCTTAGCTAAGTACTTATGGTACGAAGCTTCAGGGAAACCGAGTTTTAATAGAGCGTAATTGGTAGTACACATAAGACCCGAAGCCAGGTGAGCTTACCTCAAGCAGGGTGAACCCCGGAGAAATCCGGGGGGAGGCCCGAACCCGTGAGCCGTGCAATACTCTGGGATGACTTGTGGTAAGGAGTGAAAAGCTAATCGAACCTGGTAATAGCTGGTTCTCTCCGAAATAGCTTTTGGGTTAGCGTCAGATGTTTCTTCCGGGGGTAGAGCACTGGAAGGACTGAACAGGGAGAAATCTCGTCAGTCCTATCAAACTCCGAATACCGGAAGCCAAGTCTGGCAGTTAGACTCTGGGGGCTAAGCTCCAGTGGTCAAAAGGGAAACAGCCCACGACCTCCGTTTAAGGTCCCTAAATATATGCTAAGTGCACTTAAGGTAGTGATATTCCTCTGACAGTGAGGAGGTTGGCTTAGAAGCAGCCACCCTTCAAAGAAAGCGTAACAGCTCACTCACCTAGGAGTATTGCGCCGCAGATAATCGGGGCTAAGCATATTACCGAAGACGAGGACTTTCATTTGCTTCGGCAAGTGGGAGTGGTAGGAGAGCGTTCCTCTCTGCGATGAAGCCAAAGGCGCGAGCCATGGTGGAGCGTGAGGAAGTGAGAATGTTGGCACAAGTAACCGCAATGCGGGTGAGATCCCCGCACGCCGAAAGACTAAGGTTTCCTTCGCGATGTCAATCAGCGAAGGGTTAGGCGGGCCTAAGCGAATTGCGAAAGCAGGACGCGACGGACAAACGATTAATATTTCGTTCCTTCCATGAAATGCGATGGGGTGACGGAGTGCAGTATGTACAGCACATTATTGGATTTGTGTTTATGGCATAAGAGCGATTCGGAGGTAAATCCCCGAGTCTTCCTTTAATGGAGTCTCAAGTGTTGTGGGAACTCTGCGGTACGCCAAAGAGAACTGTACAAAGCGCGCTTTCAAGAAAAACCTCTAAGCTTAATTTTATGGAACCCGTACCGGAAACCGACACAGGTAGTCAGGTCGAGTAGACCAAGGCGAACGAGTGAAATTTTCCCAAGGAACTCGGCAAAAAAGCGGCCGTAACTTCGGGATAAGGCCTGCCCCTAGCAATAGGGGCCGCAGCGAAAGTATCTCTGGCGACTGTTTATCAAAAACACAGCTCCCTGCAAACTCGTAAGAGGAAGTATAGGGGGTGACACCTGACCAATGCCGCAAGGTCAAATATGACTGGTGTACATCTCGTAAGAGGTGTCTGCTGGTTATATAAGCCTCGGTGAATGTCGGCAATAACTATAATTGTCCTAAGGTAGCGCAATTCCTTGTCGGGTAGAACTGCCCGTCTCAAGAGCGATCTTGAGAGCAAAACTGGCTTATAACGGTGGAGTCCTCGCTGGAGCGTTTGAGGAAACGCGACGAAGGCAGGAGAATACCGTGGGAAGTCGCCCTGAGTTTATCAAAGGGTTGACCCCGTATCGACTTAAGGCGCCAACAGTTGTTGGTGACCTAGATAATGGATGATATAATATGTCCATTATAATACGCCAGCTCTAATGAATAGAGATATTGGTGAATACATATCGGGATACGTAGACGGAGAAGGATGCTTCTCGATCTCGTTTTCTCGAAGAAAGAAAATGCTTGTTGGTTGGGAGACTAAGCCCAGCTTTTCGGTAAGTCAAAATGAGGACAGGGCAGAAGTTCTGTATCTCATGCAGGAAAAATTAAACTGCGGATTTATTCGAAGAGACTATAGCGATAAAACCCTAAAGTACGAAGTGAGAAGTTTGAACTCTCTAGTTGAGAAAATAATTCCTCATTTCGACAAATACCCACTTTTATCATCAAAGCATAAGGACTTCCTGAAGTTCAGGAGAATCTGTCTTATGATGAGTAAAGAAAAACACAAGTATCCTTCTGGACTGAAAGCAATAATGAAGATTGCTTTCGAAATGAACCCAGGAGGCAAAAGAAAGTATTCAAAAGCCAATATGCTTAGACTTATTAGATGAAGATATAGTCAGTACTGCTAGAAATAGCAGATGGAATATGAAGTTCCGACGCGCACGAATGGTGTAACGACTGGAGAACTGTCTTGGGAAATAGCTCGGTGAAAATACAATACCGGTGAAGATGCCGGTTACCTGCAGTTAGACGAAAAGACCCCAGAAGCTTTACTATAGCTTGGTATTGGGCATACGACTTCGATGCGTAGCATAGGTGGGAGGATTTGAGGGAACGGTCTCGGCTGTTTCTGATCCGTCAGTGAAATACCACTCTTCTATGTTGTATGTTCTAACCAGCGCGGCAAAAACGTGCTGAGACAGTGCCTGGCGGGTAGTTTAAGTGGGGCGCTTTCCTCCTAAAAAGTAACGGAGGAGTTTATTAAGGTCGGCTAGGCGCGAATGGAAACCGTGCCGATAGTGTATAGGCAAAAGCCGGCTTAACTGCAAGACGTAAGTGTCGAGCAGATGCGAAAGCAGAACTAAGTGATCCGATGGTCCGCATTAGATGCGGCCAAAGCTCATCTGATAAAAGCTACTCTGGGGATAACAGGCTGGTACCGCCCAAGCGTCCATAGCGACGGCGGTGTTCGGCACCTTAACATTGGGGTGCCATGCGAGTAATTGCATGCAGCCGTTCGATACATAGAGGCCTTTGAACCCGTATGTATCGAATAAAAAATGTGGCTTATAACGGTGGACTCCATGATAAAATATGGACAATACCGTGGGAAGTTTAACTCAATTACAGCGATCGATAATCATAGGGTCACTCTTTGGTGACGGATATCTAAGAATCGTTCCTGGTAGAAAGGAAGCATTGCTTGAAATTAACCATTCTTACTCTCAAAAAGAGTATGTAGATTGGAAATATGAAATGCTTCGATCAATTTGCAAAAGCGCACCTAAAATGCGTCACGGAAATGGATCTCGAGTAGCCTATCGCTTCTCGACAAAGCAAAACCCTGAACTAACTGGGCTTTGCAGAAAGTTTTACCAGAACGGAAAGAAGATAATACCAACATCAATAAAAGCTGATCCGGTTATACTGGCTGTATGGTTCATGGATGATGGAAGTTATTGTCGGGCTTCAGATGTTTATTTAAACACACAGCAGTTTGATCAAAGGGGTCAAAAGCAATGCCAGGCGATATTGAAGAATCTTGGTCTCGAAACTTCATTAAATCGAGACAAGGAGTATTGGCGAATAAGATTTAAAAAATCTTCTTTGCCTAAATTATGGAGTTTAATTACTCCGTACGTTGTTCCATCCATGACATACAAATTGGGTTATAACCCCGTAGAGACTGATCCTGAGAGCACGAGCTCGAGGGAGAGAGTTGTTGTATAAAGGCAACAGCTAATACGCCACCTCCTTTCCAAGATCGAAAGGATGAAGATATAGTCCGATCCTTCTGGTAACAGAAGAAAAATTAGACAGCGATGTCGGCTCAACTTATCCTGGGGCTGAAGAAGGTCCCAAGGGTTTGGCTGTTCGCCAATTAAAAAGTTACGCGAGCTGGGTTCAGACCGTCGTAAGACAGGTTGGTCTCCTATCTACTGCAGGCGTTGATACTTGAAGGGAGTCGTTCCTAGTAAGAAAATTGCTACTTCACGAAGTAATTCGTGATGACAAAGTGACTCATAACGGTGAAGTCTTCCGTGATATTTTGGCAGTGGAAAAGCGCAGAACACGGTCCGTTCTGTGCGATATAATGAAGATACTTGAGGACCAGAATAATCACAAAGATAATACCGTGGGAAGTCGATCTAAAATAAACCTTGCTTATATTGCTGGTTTCCTTGATGGTGACGGGAGTTTAATGCTCCAGATCAAGAAGCGGAAAGACAGTAAAATCGGTACTCGATTTATGTCGACAGTCTGCTTTTATCAAGATACCCGGCATGAAGAGCCACTGAAGTGGATCAAAGAGATTCTTGGGATCGGTTATCTGTCGAGAAGAAACGATGGGATGACTGAACTAAGAATAAACGGCTTCAAGCAAATAAGAGAAATTCTTATTAACTTGATTCCGTACCTTAGATTCAAAAAAGTTCAGGCGCGAGCTTTATGCGAAGCGTCAGAGATTTTGGCTCAGAGAAAATATAAGAAAAAAGGCGAAGCAGAACTTCGACGTTTGGTTGATTTGATTCTTGAAATACAGAATCAAAATTACGTTGCCAAACGTAAGAAGACAAAAGAAGAACTACTGAATGTTTTAGGTTTGACCCCGTAACGACTTGTTCCACTTGGAACAGACTTATATGCTCTGGAAAGCTCGACGACGAGCAGGGGCTTATAGGTAACATGTCACCGCCCCACTTCTCTTTATGTAGAGAAAGGGTGAAGGTATAGTCTACTCTCCTAGAAATAGGGGGATAAAAAGTGACGAGAGGACCGGAATGAACGAACCTCTGGTGTGCCAGTTGTTCTGCCAAGAGCATTGCTGGGTAACTAAGTTCGGACGGGATAACCGCTGAAAGCATCTAAGCGGGAAGCCCACCCTAAGATTAGGTATCGTTATAGGCTCGTGAGAGATTATCACGTTGATAGGCTCTAGGTATAAGCACAGTAATGTGTTCAGCCGAGGAGTACTAATTAGCCGAGTTTCCTATTAGGAAACGTGTACAGCGCATTGTGAAAACATTCTACAATTTATTCCGCCCAAGGCGGGCAAGCTTGAAACTTTAGTCTTGGTGGCCCCGAAGAATTACTTCGTAATCAACGGGGTAAACTTGACGGAAGAAGCATGCCCCGTCTAGAAAATTGAAAATAATATTGACTGTCTTGTTCTGGTGATTTGACGCGATGGTCACACCTGGTCCCATTCCGAACCCAGAAGTTAAACGTCGTAGTGCCGATGGTACTCGCAAGGGGAGAGTAGGTAGTCGCCAGAACAAGCTAGTGAATCATTTCAATTTTCTTATACGGGGTTAAGCCCACTAGTACCGACCCCGTACAACAGCAAAGCTGTCTACGGGGCAAGTGCTACTCTTCGACATATCATAAAGTAGGCATGTCCCGCACCAAGCTTGCTTTGGTATCGGGATAGCCGCCAGAACTAAGTTTTCAAGTTTACTCGCCCACGGAGGGTCTCTTTATGTTAAAATTGCGCACATGTGGAGTGCCCGTAAAAGGTTTTTCTATATATCGATATTTCTCGTTATTGTTTTAGTAATTGTGGGTTTATTTATCTGGTCTCGCCAAAAAGCTCCATCCTGTTTTGATAACGAGCAAAATCAAAACGAGTTGGGCGTAGACTGCGGAGGCGTTTGTAGTAATGTTTGCTCTAACGAGGCCGTTGATTTAATAAAATTATGGGCACGTACATTTAGGGTTTCTGTTGGCAATTACGGTACGGCAGCGCTTATAGAGAATCCAAATATTTTTGGCGCTAAGGAAATAAATTACCGCTTTCAACTGTACGATCGCGATAATCTCTTGGTCAATGAACGAGAGGGGAAGACTTATCTAAATCCAGACGAGAGATTTATAATTTATGAGCCAAATATTCCAACTGGCTCAAGAGATGTTGTCAGGGTATTTTTTGAACTTAAGGATGAGGAAAATATAATCTGGAAGAGACTTGAGCAAGCTCTGCCTAAGGTTGATATTTCAGTCAGGAACAAGCGCATAGTGTTAGAGCCTAGCCCTAAGGTTGCGGCTACTATTGAGAATAAATCATTTTTTGCGCTTAAAAACATAGAGCTTACGGCCGTAGTTTTCGCTGAAGATCAAAACGCAATTGCTGCCAGCAAGACCGTTGTAGCTAGCCTAAACCCAGATGAAGTTAAGGAGATATTTTTCACTTGGCCAGAGGCGTTTACTCGCAAGGCTTCCTATGTAGAGATCTTTTCTCGCGTTAACCGACTTTCCGAGTAGCCGAAAAACATGACGGCATCCACTCGAAAAATATTCCCAAATGTTGATTGGCTACTGCTTCTTTCTGTAATACCACTTTTGGTAGCCGGTTTTATTACCATGAACTCTTTTGTAAAAGAGAGTTACTTCGCCCCTCGGCAACTTATTTGGATTTCGATTTCGATAGCAGTCTTTTTAGTCTTTAGTTTTATCGACTGGCGTATACTACGCAACACATGGGTGCTACTGATCATTTACGCTGTAAGCATTATTTTACTTTTGGTTATTTTCGCGGGCTCTCAAATAAGGGGGGTGGAAAGCTGGTTAAATTTCGGGCTATTCAGTTTCCAGCCGGCTGATATCGCAAAGCTTGTGCTCATATTAGTTTTAGCAAAATACTTTTCTCGTCGGCACGTAGAGATCGCTCACTTTAAGCATATATTTATCTCTGGACTTTACGCTTTTGTCCCTTTTGCTCTTATACTTATTCAGCCGGATTTTGGTTCTGCTCTTATTATTTTAGTTGTTTGGCTTGGTATGATTTTGGTTTCGGGTGTTTCTAAAAAGCACCTAGTAATTGTGTTGGGAGCTGGCCTCGTTGCTTTTGCGGTCCTATGGATGTTCGTTTTTGCGCCTTATCAGAAGGCCAGGATAATGTCGTTTCTTGATCCACTTCGCGACCCACAGGGGACTGGCTACAACGCTCTGCAATCCACCATTGCGGTGGGTTCCGGCCAAATTATGGGCAAGGGGGTAGGGTACGGCACGCAGTCACGCCTAGAGTTTTTGCCAGAGTATCAAACCGACTTTATTTTTGCAGCCTTTGCCGAAGAGTGGGGGCTAATAGGGGTGCTAATAATGTTCGGGCTTTTTGGAATAATCATTTGGCGAATACTTGCCTCGGCAATTGTCGGGGCAAGTAATTTTGAAATTTATTTTGGGGTGGGTTTATCGATAATGCTCATGGCTCATTTTGTAATTCATGTAGGTATGAATATCGGCGTGCTTCCCGTTACGGGCTTGCCCTTGCCCTTTGTCTCGTACGGTGGCTCGCATTTGCTAACCGAATTTATTGGTCTTGGTATTCTCTCTGGCATGCGCAAATACTCTCGTGGCATCCACAAAGAAGATATCCAACAAGAGTTCCTGGGTATATAAAAACTTGACTTTGTTTTGTTTACGGGTAGTTTACATAAAGCGGAATCCACCGCAAACTGGAGAAGGACTCATGAACGGACACACTCCCCGACCCCTCAGCGAGTTCGGGATGCACCTCTACCCTGGAGGTCCGCACCAGACATCAGACTGCTCGTGGAAGCACGTCTGCGGCGGCTGGGCGGGGCCAAGCAAATCAGGGGCGAAGCCAGGTATCAATCCTCTCGGCAAGTGCCCCGGCAACGTTCCAGATGAACCCCGCAGCACCGACTATGAGGATCTGGTGGACGGGACGATCACGGATCTCGAAGCCAAGCTCTGTGCTGCGATCGGCGAGCTGAAGAAGTATCAGCGATCGAAGGATCGTACCAAGCGAGAGCTTCTCGCTCGTGCGGAGCGGGCAGAGGCGAAGCTCGCCGAGTACCGAACGTTCTTCAGCAACCTCCGGCGTCAGCTGCGAGATCGAAGTTGGAGGCCTCGTCGCGCCAAGAAGCGGAAGGCGCCCGCCTCAGCTTCGTGACTCCGCGCCACACTACCGGCCGGCCGAGAGGTGATCCACCCGCAAGGGAAGGACTACCCCTCGCGCCGGCTGTGTTCGTTTATTGTCATTACAGAGGATAATCCTCTGTAATTTGCTAATACAAAACGAGAGTTTCGGAGAGGGTTTTTGAGCAGTTCTGCGGCCTTTCGAAAATTTGACATATTGTATATAATGTGCTAGTTATACAGGGGATTTGTCAACTCTGGTTTGTGGGTCGTAAGGCCCGAGGAGGTTCTAGTGGCGCGGCAAACGGCCGATGCGCGCGGGGTGATTCCTCGCGTCATCAAGTTCGAGATCTTCCCATCGGAGGATCAAGTTCGCGTACTCGTTGCCACGAGCCAGAACCTCACACGGGTCTGGAACGAGGCGTTGGCACAGCGGACGAGTATGTTCGAGGAGCACATCGCTCCTTTCTACCAGGAGCTCAAGGGAGCTGGCGAGGACAAGGCCGTGGTTGCGGGGATTCGTGCTCGCCTCAAGCAGGCGTTTGCGGATCACCAGATCACCGGCTTTGATCAGATCAATGCGCTCACGGCGCGGAGAAAAGATTCGGAGTTCGACTCGGTGACGCGTAACTGGCAGGAACAGACACTCATCATGCTCCACGGGGCGTTCAGTTCGTTCATGACGCTCCGTAAGAAAGGCGATCTTGATGCCAAGCCCACTCGTCACGCTCGTCGCGAGGGCGAGTTCTACGAGATCTACGGCCGGAGCGGGTTCAATGTCCGCACAACTGGCCGTGAGGTCGAGTGGCAAGAGCGAGAGGGTCTCGTGCGCCGGGTGCCGGAGCAGGAGGTTGTACTTCGTCCGGGCAAGATCGCCGGTGATGTCGGGGTTGTCTTCTCGCTCCCGGCCTATCAGAGCTGGGTGCTTGCCGAAGCCGAGAAGCTCGGCAAGTTTGCGGTCAAGCAGTTCACGCTCTACCGCGACCGGCGCAATTTGGCCGAACCCGGACGATTCTGGCTTTCGCTCGCTTTCGAGTGGACCAAGCCGGAGACGGTGCCGCCTCGCGCGGACAACACCGTCTACTTGGCCCTCGGTGCTTCATCACTTGGCGTCATCTCGTCGCAGGGCGAGGAAGTTCTCAAGCTCTGGCGGCCCGACAAGCATTGGGTGCCGAAGATCCGTGCCATCGAGGAGCGGATGAAAGCTTGCACCAAGGGCTCTCGCAAGTGGGAGAAGCTCAATGACGCTTGTCGTCGCATGAACCAGATGATGTCTCGTCAGCAGACGCAAGACATCCGCGAGTTGGTGGACTACTTGCTCGAGTACCACGGGGTACACTTCGTGGTGACGGAGCTCATCGTCCGTAGCAAGGACGGCAAGCTCGCCGACTCCTCGAAGCCCGAGCGAGGCGGAACACTCGGCCTCAACTGGGCCGCCCAGAACACGGGTGGCATCGGCTACCTCGTCCTTTGGCTCAAGGGCAAAGTCAAGGAGCGAGGCGGATCGGTAACGACCGTCAAGCTCAAGCTCGACCGGCTCGACGGCGACTCTCCTCCGGGAGATATCGCTGGCAACAAGCTCTGGCTTGCCAAGAGACTCCGTGAGAGTCCCCTGGCAAGCACAAGAACTTAGGTCTCGTAGATCAGTGCGCGCGGAAGGGGTAACTCCCAACCGCGCGCCTTTTGTTTTATGATAGTAAGATGAATGCCTTGTGGTTACATAGAATGGCTACTTACAAGACACTCCCGTGTAGTCTTGAAACAGCCAAAAAGTTGATTGAAATTAAATCTGCCCGCCAAGCAAAACTACTTGCCAGATATGGCAGACCATTTGCAAAAATAAATTTTGAAAACGCAAAATCAATTGGAGCAGTCATGCTTGAAGAGGCTCGATGCGCTAAAAAGTTCTGGCGCGAGTTTTCTTCTCTTCTTTCAAAAACAGGGTTTACTGGTAGGCATGCTCGCTCCAGTGACCCCGTCAATCATCTTTTGGACATTGGGTATCACCACCTTACAAACGAAACTAAGAAAATTCTTGAAAAGTATGATATTCCCATGGCCCTTGGAGTTTTGCATTCACCTAGAACTGCCAAGAGTGCTCCGCTCGCGTACGACCTCGTTGAGATGTTTCGATCTGATATCGTTGATGCTGAAGTATTGAAATTTTTTCGGTTAAAGAAAAAATTACCGATAGAAGTTTCCAATGATAGTATTCCTTATTTTTTGCATGATATTAACGAAAGACTAAATAGAAAGTTCTATCTGAAAGATTTCAAGCAATGCCACACCTACTTATACTACATGGAACTCCAGATTCTCAAATTCATTAAAGCCGTAAATCATAAAGAAGTTTTTATGCCAATTTACCTGCCGTCTCGACATGAATCAAGATGCTCCGTTAAAACTTGACATCAATAAAGATAATATGTTAGTATAAGGATGGTTTTATTCGGCCTTTTACATTGATGAGAAAAACATCTCGCCTTTTGGGGCGGTTCCAGATGTTTTTCTCATCGCGAGTTCCATGTGAGCTTTCCTATCAAAGGGAGAGCTTATGCGCTGTAGCGGCGCCCTTCTTCTTGAGCAAGAGAAGTGAGCTTGGTGGAGGAAACTTTGCCAAGAAAACCCCAAATGCTCTTCTGGTGGACCCCTCCACAAAGGGAAGTAGGGGTGCGCTACCCTTTTTATTGCTTCATCACCACTACTTGATACTGGTGGACCCCTCCACAAAGGGAAGTAGGGGTGCGCTACAGACGAATCGCATGTGACGATGCCGCAGATCTGGTGGACCCCTCCACAGGGAGAAATGGAACTCATCCTAACGCCCCGCAATGGTTCGCCCATGCGGGGTCGTCTGTTTTCGTGCGATAGGTCACCCGGTGACCTATCGCAACTTCTAATACAAAGCGAGGGTTTCGGAGAGGGTTTTTGAGAATGAAAAATCTTTTTCTACTTTTTCGTGAAGTTGCTTGCCCTGAGCCTGTCGAAGGGTGGAGTCTGTGAGCAAACTCTCAAGGATCCTTTCTAATTCATTGGGGTTATTGGGTTCAACTAAGTTACTTTCGCTCAAAATATCTTGGATACCAGAAATATTTGTCCCAACGCTTGCGATGCTCGCCGCACCAGCTTCAAGTAGAGTATAAGGGTGGCCCTCTTTTTGGGACACCAAAGTGAACACGTCGAACGCTTTAAGTAATCGAGCGGCATCGGGGATAAAGCCGGTTAAGAATATGTGATTGGTCATGCCGTCCTCTTTTATTTTTGTTTCCAAAATCTTTCGTTCTTCGCCGTCGCCGATTAAAAACCCGAAAACTTTTAAGTCTCGGCGGTTGTCTATAAGTTTGGCTAGGGCATGAACCAGTACGTCGAGCGACTTATTGCGGGTGTACTCGGCAATTGTGCCGACCCACAAAGCGTCTTTGGCGGGCGACACTCCAGTTATTACTTCTACTTTTTTTCGTAAAATTTCTCGTGTCTCAGCCTTCTCATAAAAGTTTACTTTCTTTACGCCGTTGTATATGAGCTTGAATTTGTTACCGACCAAAAACATCCTTTTGCCAATTTCCAAGTTGTCTTTTGAAACCACTATAGATTTGTGAGAAAGGAACACAGTAAGCCACGATAAAAATTTCATTAAAGTTCTCAAGCGCCCGGGCGTTTTTTCCAAAAATGGCCAACCGTGAACAGTGAAAATAATATGTCGGACAAAACAAATTCTAGCCGCAAACGCCCCTAGGCCTCCTGCTTTTGAGCTGTTTAGGTGAACCACATCTGGCTTCTCTTTTAGGATTATGCCGAGAAGATTCCAAAATACTGCCCACTCCTTGCCGAGCGAAATGTCTCTCTGCATACTACCGACCTCTATGGATCTAACTCCCTCAACCTTTAGTCTTTCAAGTAGCACTCCGCTTGCTTGTTCGTCCTCATGAGGGGAGCCTAAAACTACGACCGGCTCGTAAAGATTTTTATCCAAGCTAGTTGCTAAGTCGTAGACATATTTTTGGGCTCCTCCCCAATTACTCTTTGTTACTACGTAAAGTATCTTTTTCATTTGTTGCTTACTATAACACAATGATATAGAGTTTATGTACATGTCTATATCCAAAACCCGAGACTCCCTTCTCCTATTCTTAGGGGACATAATTTTCTTTGGTATAGCACTTTGGTTTTCCATTTTTGTAAGGTACATAGAAGTACCTAGCAAGTCTCTTTTCTTTAGGCACTTAGTCGCTTTTTCGTTCGTCTTTTTGATCTGGGCCCTGGTATTTTTCGTCTTTAACCTTTATGGCAAGCAATCAATTATATTTAGAAACAAGCTACCGGCATTAATTTTACGCGCCCAAATCGTAAACAGCATTATTGCGGCAATCTATTTTTACTTCTTGCCAAATTTTGGCATTACACCCAAAACGATTTTACTTTTGGATTTAGTTTTTTCATTCGCCCTTATTTTTTCTTGGCGCTGGTATGTTACCACTATTGTTTATAAAGGAAGGCACGAACGGGCGCTAATCATTGGCGATGATGAAGATGTTCTAGAGTTAAAAAGTGAACTGTCGGCCAACCCCGGTTATCATGTAGAGGTTGCTAATACTGATAAAGATATTTTGCCCGATACTAAAAATATTAGTAGTGAAATAGAAAAAGCGGATGTAACCATGATTATCCTTAATTTTAAAGACAAGAGAATTGAGACGGTTGCTTCTGATCTCTACAAGCTGTTTTTTACCAGAGTTAGGTTCATTGAGTTTCAGTCTCTTTATGAAGAGGTGTTTGATCGTGTTCCGCTTTCGCTCTTAAACGATCAATGGATGCTCGAGAACTTAACCCGCCGTACTAGGCGCGGGTATTTTATATTTAAGAAAGGTATGGATTTTATTATCGCTTTTGTGCTGGGCTTAGTCGCACTTCCTTTTGTGTTCATTGCAATGATCGCTCTAAAAATTGAAGATGCGGGGCTTTCACCTTTTATAATTCATGAACGTGTGGGTATGGGTGGTGAACTAGTAAAAGTTTACAAACTTCGCACCATGCGTGCTGATGATCGCGATAAGCCAACAATAACCAATGATCCTCGCATAACTTGGGTGGGCTCATTTCTTAGGAAGACGCGTATTGATGAGCTACCACAACTTTGGAACGTCCTCTGCGGGGATATGTCACTTGTTGGGCCCAGACCGGAGATGCCCCACTTTGTGGAAAAGTACAAAAAGGATATCCCGTATTATGATGTTAGGCACACAATTGCCCCGGGTCTTTCAGGTTGGGCACAGATTCACTACCACACACCGGCTTACTCGGCTGCAACTAACGCCGTAAAACTTTCCTACGAACTTTACTACATTAAAAATCGTTCGATTCCTCTCGACTTAAAAATCGCCCTTCGTACGATCCACACACTCCTTTCAAGAAAGGGCATATGATCATCGATGGGAGGGCGATTGCCGAAAAAGTTAAAGAAGATTTGAAGAGGGGGATACAGTCTCTCGGGTTTTCGCCTAAGCTTATTGCGATTCAATTAGGTGATGACCTTGCCTCGGAAAGCTTTCTGAAGATTAAGAAAAAGGTTGGTGAAGATATTGGGGTGACTGTAGAAGTTATGAAACTTCCACAAAGCATGAGTGAAGACGAAGTTATTGCTGTTATTAAAGAGAAAAATGAAAACGAGACTGTGTACGGAATAATTGTGCAGTTGCCACTACCAAAAAATTTTAATACCACCAAAGTTTTAGATGCTATAGCTCCCGAAAAAGATCCAGATGCCCTCTCTACAAAACCTAAAGTGCTTGCTCCGGTTGTTCTTGCGGTTAGGGAAATTTTAGAAAATTCAAATATTTCTCTTGAAGACAAAAAAGTAGTTGTTCTTGGTCACGGAGATTTGGTGGGTAAGCCGGTAGCCGAGTGGCTCAAGCAAGTGGGCATCTCGCCATTTATGATTGACGAAACAAACGCACAAGTGAACTCGTCCGTTGAAGCTTTAGCGAAGGCCGACATTGTAATCTCTGGGGTAGGCAAGCCAGGTATCATTACGTCTGAAAAAATAAAAGAAGGGGTAGTGATAATTGATGCAGGCACGAGTGAGTCGGGAGGAAAGTTGGCTGGCGACCTTAGTCCTGGTGCTTACGACAAATGTTCTTTCTATACCCCCGTTCCTGGGGGCGTTGGCCCGGTCGTTACGGCCATGCTTTTTAAGAATTTAATGATTCTTGCGACAAGCTCGCGAAACCGCTAGAATAGGCCCCATGTCGAAATCCCGCATCGGAGCCGTAGTTATACTCATTATCGCCATACTGTTGGCTTGGGGTTTATACGCTTCAGAAAAGGCCACCGGAGACGGGTTTCTTGCGGGTTTCAAATTCAAACTGGGCTTAGATCTTAGAGGGGGTACACAGCTTATTTACCAAGCGGATGTTTCGGCTATAGAGAGTAGCGAAGTAAAGAACGCCATGGAGGGCCTACGTGACGTTATCGAAAGGAGGGTTAACCTCTTTGGTGTTTCGGAACCGGTAGTCCAGGTCGAAGAAACGGGAGCTCTTTCGGGAACGAGCGGTGAGCAAAGACTTATTGTCGAACTGCCTGGAGTGACGAATGTTGATCAAGCCGTAAAACTTCTTGGAGAGACTCCGCTTCTCGAGTTTAAGCTTCTTTTGCCGGTAGAAGGAACCACGACCCAGCAGTTGGTGGATACTGGCTTAACCGGAAGATTTCTTAAAAAAGCGCAACTTCAGTTTGATCAGTCTGGTGGTTTTTCAGGCTCGCCATCTGTGGTGCTTGAGTTTAACGAAGAGGGCTCCGACTTATTTGCAAAAATTACCCGAGAGAACGTTGGTAAAATTCTTGCCATCTACTTAGACAACGCGCCCATCTCAACTCCCGTTATCAACGAAGAGATCACTGGAGGTAACGCTGTTATAACTGGCCAGTTCACTTCCGAAGAGGGCAAGATATTAGTTGGCCGCTTGAACTCCGGGGCACTGCCAGTACCAATCGAGTTGATCTCAACCCAAAAGATTGGTGCAACTTTGGGAAGCCAAGCTGTTGATCGCGGAGTGTTTGCCGGGTTAATTGGTTTTATTATAGTCGCTCTATTTTTGATCTTGTGGTACAGATTGCCGGGACTGCTTGCGGTTGTTGCCCTATGCGTATACGTAGTTTTGATGCTGGTACTGTTTAAGTTGATTCCTGTAACACTTACGGCTGCTGGTATCGCCGGGTTTATTCTCTCTATCGGAATGGCGGTAGACGCAAACATTTTGATCTTTGAGCGCATGAAGGAGGAGCTTAAAAAGAACGAGAGCATTGATCAAGCCATGCATGAAGGATTCTCTCGAGCTTGGCCTTCAATTCGCGACTCGAACATTTCGAGTATGATTACGGCAGTAGTGCTCTTTTGGTTTGGCACAAGTTTGGTGAAAGGTTTTGCCCTGACTTTTGGCATCGGCGTTTTGATTTCGATGTTTACGGCAATTACGGCTACGCGAATGTTCCTTTACGCATTGGGCCGAAAAACTTTCCTCTCCCAGTCGAGCGCTAAAATTAAGTTTTTATTCTCAAGCGGCTTAAGCAAATAACATGTTCATAATTAAGTACAAAAAATACTTCTTAGTACTCTCGTCACTACTTGTTATCGCAAGCGTAGTACTTGTTCTAACCTTGGGGCTTAAACCAGCCATAGACTTCACCGGCGGATCTTTAATTGAGCTTGAGATGAAAACTCTAGTTACCGAAGCAGATGTTTTATCTACCAAACAAAAAGCTGAAGAGTTACTGTCTGCTCCTGCTCTCGTACAGCCCGTGGGGGAGAATGGAATCCTGATTCGAACTCGCACTCTTACTCAAGGTGAACATGAGAAACTCCTCACAAGCTTTGGTGACGTAGACGAAAAGCGATTCGACTCCATTGGTCCCGTCATTGGCAAAGAACTGCGTACTAAATCGTTTTGGGCCATCGGCCTAGTTATAGTTTTAATTGTGCTTTATATCACTTTTGCTTTCAGGAAGGTGTCCAAGCCGGTTAGCTCTTGGAAGTATGGGCTTATCGCAGTTGTTACTCTGGTTCATGACGTTATTGTTCCTGCTGGTTTCTTTGCTCTTTGGGGTTACTACACGGGAGCGCAAATGGACGTTTTGTTTATCACAGCTATCCTTGCTATCTTGGGCTTTTCTATACACGACACAATCGTTGTCTTCGATCGCATTCGCGAGAACTTGAGATTATCGGGTGGTAAGGAATCTTTCGCAATAATAGTTGGCCAAAGTTTGTCACAAACCTTTACTCGATCGATCAACACATCTTTGACCGTAGTTTTAACACTTCTCGCACTTATGTTATTTGGAGGAGCCTCTACCAAAGATTTTGCCCTAGTGCTCCTTGTAGGAATTGTTGCCGGTACGTACTCTTCAATTTTCGTAGCTTCACCCCTCTTGGTGGTAGCCGAATCTTTGCAGAAGAAGTAGATCTACATAGGGTTGACACGGCCTTTTTGTCGAGTATAATGGTTTCTACCGCGATCTTAGGGCGGATTTTTTCTTCCCAGAGCGCGAAGTATCCCATCAAACGGGATGGACATTGACAATTGAATGTGCGAACAACCAATAAACGAGCAATCAAACACAAGAGCTTTCTCTTGTTCTGTCTACAATTTTTTGAGAGTTTGATCCTGGCTCAGGATGAACGCTGGCGGCGTGGATAAGGCATGCAAGTCAAGGGGGCCCGCAAGGGCAACCGGCAGACGAGGTAGTAACACGTAGGTACGTACCCTTTAGTCGGGCATAGCTCACCGAAAGGTGAGGTAATTCCCGATGGTCTCGTAAGAGTAAAGATTTATCGCTAAAGGAGCGGCCTGCGGCATATCAGCTAGTTGGTAAGGTAATGGCTTACCAAGGCTTTGACGTGTAGGGGAGGTGAGAGCCTGACCCCCACCGATGGAACTGAGATACGGTCCATACACCTACGGGTGGCAGTAGCCGAGAATATTCGACAATGGGCGAAAGCCTGATCGAGCGACGCCGCGTGGTGGATGAAGTCCCTCGGGACGTAAACACCTTTTATGGGGGAGGAAATTTTGACGTTACCCCATGAATAAGAGGCTGCTAACTCTGTGCCAGCAGCAGCGGTAATACAGAGGCCTCAAGCGTTATCCGGAATTATTGGGCGTAAAGCGTGTCTAGGTGGCATTGTTAGTCTTCTGTTAAAACCTCGGGCTTAACCCGAGGAGTGCGGAGGAAACGGCAAAGCTAGAGAGTGCGAGAGGACTGCGGAACTCATAGTGTAGGGGTGAAATCCGTTGATATTATGGGGAACACCAAAGGCGAAGGCAGCAGTCTGGCGCATTTCTGACACTCACATACGAAAGCGTGGGGAGCGAACGGGATTAGATACCCCGGTAGTCCACGCCCTAAACGATGTTCTCTAGCCTTTCGGAGTATCGACCCTCTGAGAGGCACAGCTAACGCGTTAAGAGAACCGCCTGGGAAGTACGAGCGCAAGCTTAAAACTCAAAGGAATAGACGGGAGTTCGCACAAGCGGTGGATCATGTGGTTTAATTCGATTCTAAACGAAGAACCTCACCAGGGTTTGAAACCCAGACGAAAACATTAGGAAACTTTTGTTGCTTCACAAGAGCGGCTGGGCAGGTGTTGCATGGCTGTCGTCAGTTCGTGGCTTGAGTTGTTCCCTTAAGTGGGGAAACGAACGCAACCCTTGTCCCGTGTTATAAGTGTCACGGGAGACTACCAGATTTATTCTGGAGGAAGCGAGGATGACGCCAAGTCAGCATGGCCCTCTGATATCCTGGGCTACACACATGATACAATCGCCGGTACAAAGAGACGCAATTCCGAGAGGAGGAGCAAATCTTTAAAGCCGGCGCCAGTTCGGATTGAGGTCTGCAACTCGACCTCATGAAGCCGGAATCGCTAGTAATCGCAGGTCAGCTATACTGCGGTGAATACGTTCTCGAACTTTGTACTCACTGCCCGTCAAGGCAGGGGAGCCGGGAACACCCGAAGCGCCTCATTTGAGGTTCTAAGGTGAGCTCGGTAACAAGGCTTAAGTCGTAACAAGGCACGCGTAGCGGAAGCTGTGCGTGGAACTATTCCTAGTCAATTCAATCTACTTCGGTAGGTTGGTGACCAGGTCGATCAAGTCTGTTAGACATTGGAGTGATGGTCCTGTACTCACAAACATGGACTCGTTTCGCCGAAATACGTACGGTACCTTATTTAGCTTCTTAGCTAGAGGGGTGACGTAGACAGATCAAGAGAAAGCCACAAAAACCCCCAGACAGAAATGTCATGAGGGTTTTTGTGTTTTAGCCGTTTTTTTGATAGAGTTTTGCCACACGCGCGCTTAGCTCAGTTGGTAGAGCATTCGACTGATACTCGAAAGGTCCTAGGTTCGATCCCTAGAGCGCGCACTAAATGTCTCGATATAGTTTCTTTTCTTTTGATCGGTTTGAGATTGATAAAGCCCAGAACGCGGTTAGGTTTTTTTATTCTTTTGATGACGAGCTTAAGTTTACTCACGAACTCAATTTAGACTTATCGAAAGTTGTAGATCCCAAAAGCATAGAGGCTGCTGTGTTTGCTTTAGGTATGGCCGAGATTCCTAGTTACTACAAAAACTACTGCCCATCTAAAATTATTGTTCGAGCTGGTAAGTTAAACGACGAGCAAGTTAAGTTTTGGCACACGCTTTATGAAAAAGGCTTGGGCGAGTTCTTCTATAAAAACAACATCGACTACCGTGGGCTTATAAATATAGAAATTGCTCTCGATGCTCCCGAAATAAATGTAGCCGTCGGACCGCTACATGATGTTATAAAAATGCTTGTGCCTGTTGGTGGCGGTAAAGACAGTCTTGTGACGACCGAGTTGCTTAAGGAGAAAGGCAAAGAGGTAACCTGGTTTATGCTCGAGCCCCTTTCATGGATTGAAAAACTAAGAAAAGTTGCAGGGGTAAAAGATTACATTACGGTTGAACGTTCAGTAGAAAAAAACTTTGGTGGTTTTAGCAAATTAGAGGGAGCATACAACGGCCACGTGCCCATAACGGCCGTGTACATATTTTCGGCCGCTTTGGCTGCTCAAATTTACGGGTTTAAGTACGCGGTGCTTTCGACTGAAAGAAGCGCCGAGGAAGGGAACCTTACTTACTTGGGTAGTGAAATAAACCATCAGTACTCTAAAACTTTTGAGTTTGAAAAGGCTGCCCACGACTATATCAAAGAGTACGTTAGCCCCGAACTCTACATTTTTTCTCTTTTACGAAATCTGTACGAAGTTCAAATTTTTGAGAAGTTTGCTAAACACGAAAAGTACTTTCCTTATTTCATTAGTTGCAATAAGGGACTCAAAACAGGAACGTGGTGTGGCGAGTGCGCTAAGTGCGCATTTGTATTCATGGGCCTCGCTGCATTTTTGCCTATAGAAAGTGTAATAAAAATTCTCGGCAAAAACTTGTTTGACGACTCGAGCTTAGCAGAAACCTTCAAAGAGCTTATCGGGAGAGGTGCCCAAAAGCCATTCGACTGCGTGGGCACCTACGAAGAGAACATGCTCCTACTTTGGATGACCAAACAAAACATCGAAAAAGAAAATAAACCCATACCAAAACTGTTTTCTGAAATCGACGTAAATGAAGGTGGGAAGTATCAAAATCTCCTGACTGCTAGTACGAGTGACCATTTAATTCCGAAAGACTTAATATAAAAAGCGAAAGGCCGAGGGTTCCTAGTGGAATCTCCTCGGCCTTGGTTGCGGTAGCGCTTGGCTACCGAAGATCTACGACTGCTGGAGAGCGGCCAGCAGGCTGCGGGTCTTGTCGACCGCGGCCTCCAGTTCCGGACGTTCCCAATCCCGCGGGCCAGCAGCCAACTTGGCTTCCAATCCCGCGAGATACTTCACCGCGAGGTCTCGCTCCAGGGTGTTGAACTCGGTCGTGTCAGCACCGAGTTCCTCGAGCCGCGCGATTCGAGTGCGAAGACCGGCGGAGTTGAACAGCATGGTCTGCGCTTCCTGGTCGAACGCAGTAGCGGTCTCTGGCTGTCCGAGCTCCCAGCGAATGTACGCTCCCTCGGACTCGAACCGTCCTGCTTCGATGCGCAGTCGGGTGTAGCGATTGTAGTCGGTCCACTTCATCCAGGTGAGATTCGCGGGCACCAGGCCGAAGTCGGCCGGGTGATCCGTCCACTTCGCGTACCTGCCGAAGTCCGTGACGAGGCGATCGGAGCAGTTGGAATCGTTGAGTTCGATGGCGCCTCGGAAGGCGATCTCGTTCAGGCGCTTGATCCAGCTGTCCTGCCGACGAGTCCAGAGCTTCCGCGTGAAGTGCGAGAGGCTATGGACCCAATAGCCGTGGTACTGGTAGTGGTTCTCGCGTGTGGCCATGAAGACCTCGAGCACGGCGTCGATGAGCATCGGTGGCACGTTCTCGCCGCTCAGGATCGTGTCAACGAACTCCTCAGCTTCGTTGTAGTCCTCAGCCCGGTTGATCCAGCTGAGGGCGATGAGCGGTGCACCGACGTCGCTTCCGAAGGTCGCGACGAGTGCCTTGATCGTATCGTTGTTCGCGGTCATCTACGTATCTCCGGTGAGGTCGCGCACGACGCTCATAAGGATGTGTGGATCTCGATCTGCTGTTCCGTCAACTTCCACGCCAGCTCGAATGAACTGTTCCACTCCGCCACCACTGTTCGCGACGATGTGTCCCGCGTAACCCCTTTCATGGAGTGAGCGAATCACATCTGCGCCGGTGATACCGGGCTTTCCCAGTCCATAGCCGATGATTATTATGTCCGGCCCGAGAGCCGTCGTCAGCTGGCAGGTTCGTTCGATTGACTCGAACGGCTCCAGGGAGAGCAACTCATGGTCGCTTGAGCAACCAGTGAGTTCCCACTGACGAATGACTTCGTCTAGCCGGTCGTCTACGAACAGAACCTTTGCCATGCCTTAGTCTCCAAAGTCAATGAACTAACTCGTTTATTATATCAAATTTGTAGACAAAAGTCAAGGTCGAAAAGAGGCTTAATTTAGGCTACTATTTGAGCATGAAGAAGATAGCTATTATGGGGTTTGGGGTTGAGGGAAGGGCGACTTTTGAGTTCTTGAAGAACTCGGGTGGCTTTGGTGATGATGAAATATATGTTTTTGACGATGACCCTGATATCCAAGTTCCTGAAGGGGCGGTCTTCCATTTTGGCCATATAATCCCAGGCGATTTTGATGTTGTATATAAAACACCCGGAATGCATCCAGCCAAAATGGTTCTTGAGAGCCCTAAAACAAAAGTTACTTCGCTCACCAACCTCTTTATGGCCAATGTTAAAGGTAAAGTCATTGGAGTTACTGGGTCAAAAGGTAAGAGCACTACGGCAAGTTTGATACAACACGCTCTTTTAGGGGCGGGCAAAAAGAGCGTGTTGGTTGGGAACATTGGTACAGCCGCACTTTTAAAGCTTTCTGATGATTCACTCGATACTTGGTACGTATACGAAATGTCGAGCTATCAGTGCGAGCTTCTTTATAAGTCACCCCATATTTCGGTAATTACAAACCTACACCAAGAGCACCTCGATCACCATGGAACTCTCGAGAACTATTGGAACGCCAAGAAAAAGATCACCGAGTTTCAAAGTGAAGACGACTTTTTGATAACTCCCGATAACTTGGATATCGAAACTAAAGCCAACAAAGTCAAAGTTCAATCTCCCGCCGTTAAGTACGAAACCAAACTGTTAGGTGACCACAACCAGCTAAATATTGCTATGGCAATTACAGCGGTAAAGTGCGTAGGAGTTAGCGAAGAGGAAGCCAAAGAAGCAGTAAAAAGTTTTGAGCCACTTGAGTATCGGCTCGAGAAAGTTGGGGAGTTTAAGGGCATAACTTTTTATGACGACTCTCTTGCTACAATCCCCGAAGCTACACTTTTTGCGCTTTCGGCTTTGCCTGATGTTGATACGCTTATTTTGGGTGGACAGGACCGTGGCATTTCGCTTACTGGCTTCCCCGAAGCGCTATCCAAGTCGCAGGTTGAAACTTTTATAACTTTGCCAGAGAACGGGCCACGTATGGTTGAGGGTATAACGGGCAAGAGCATCTTTCATGCAAACTCTATGGAAGAGGCGGTTGGGCTCGCTTACGCAAATGCCAAAAAGGCAGTGCTTCTCTCGAACGCCTCGCCATCGTATAATATGTTTAAGGATTACAAGGACAAAAGTGCCCAATACCGGCACTGGATTAAATTTCTAGTGTAATGATATAATAAGCCCATGAACAAGAAAAAAGCCATAATTATTGCGGTTATAGGAATTATAGTAATCGTCGCTATCATATTTTTAGTTACCAGAGACAGCCACGTACAGTTCAACGGTGTCGAGGCTCAAGCGTTTGAAGATCCGGATTTTGGAATTAAGTTTGCCTATCCATCTGGTTTTGTGATAAACGCAAGCAAAATTCCAGAAAAGCACATAATAGTATCTGGTGAACCAGAAACTGTCCCATCTATACTTAATATTACTTTAGTAAAGGACCCGATTCTATTTGCTCTTACGGTAAACAATCCAGGTATTGGATTTGAGGGACTTCCACCTCCCAGCAAAAAAGATATGTATGTCGACGACCATAGGGTTGTGGCTCAAACTTACTCTGACCCAGATTCGGATCAAGATATTCTCGTTTATTATATCGAGGACAACAAAAACCAGTTCTATTGGATAGCTAGGGTTAATAATGGTGACGAAGAAGCCAAAACGATTTTTGAAGACATAATAAAAACCATCGACTTTACGAACATGGAAGGTGAGAATCTTGGTGACTCTGAAGAATAAAAAATATTTTTTTGTTGGGATTGGAGGAGCTGGCATGTCGGCACTTGCCCGATTGCTCTATTCTCGTGGGGTAGAAGTTTCTGGCTCTGATGTTAGCTTGGGCGAAGAGGTTAAACGTCTTAGGGGGGAGGGAATAATAGTAAAAATTGGCCAGGATATTTCTCTTATTCCTCACAATACTGAAGTGGTTGTATACTCCAACGCCCTCAAAAAGTATGAACCGGAGTTTATAAAAAAGTTGGCAGAGTGTCTGTGGCAGGTATGGTCATACCCAGAGTTATTGGGTGAAGTTAGCAAGGGGATGAAAACAATTGCCATTTCGGGCACTCACGGCAAAACAACTACTACCTCAATGGTTGCTACAGTACTACTGGATCTCGGGCTTGATCCCACCGTTATTGTCGGGGGTACATTAGTGCGTGAGCGAACCAACTTCATTGCAGGTAAAAGTGGCTATCTTGTTGTTGAGGCAGATGAGTATGAGCGTGCATTTCACAATTACTACCCATACATTTTGATAATTACCAATATTGATCTTGATCACCTCGACTACTACAAGGATCTCGCCGACATTCAAGCCTCTTTTAGGGAAGTTGCTTCGCGGGTGCCAAAGGATGGGAAAGTAATTTGTAACTCGAGCGACCCACACATTGTCCCGGTTGTTGCTGGCCTCGAGGTAACTGACTATACAAAAGTTTCGCAGGATGGGTTAGCCCTCAAATTTCCCGGCGCACACATGAGAACGAATGCTCAAGCTGTTTTAACGCTAGGTGAGTTTCTTGGGCTTCCACGAAATAAAGTTATAGAAAGTTTAAACAACTGGAGTGGTACAGAAAGGCGGTTTGAATATAAAGGGGAGACTGAAGCTGGGGCAATGGTTTTCGACGATTATGCTCACAATCCAGAGAAGGTTAGAGCGGCAATTGCGGGCACGCGAGAAATGTTTCCGCATAAAAAAATCGTTGCTGTTTTCCAGCCGCATCTTTACTCGCGAACGAAAAAGCTTTTTACAGAATTAGCTAGCTCATTTGGAGAAGCTAATGAAGTTTTAGTTTTACCAATTTTCCCGTCTCGCGAAAAACTGGATCCAACCATCACAAGCGAAATGCTCACAGAGGCCATCTCTAAAACTGGCAAAAACGTTAGATGTGTGGAGGACTTTGAGTCTGCGAGCGAATACGTAAAACAGCTTGGTGAAGAGGTTATAATCCTTACGATTGGCGCTGGGGATATAAATAAACTTTCTCAAGCGCTTGTAGGCTGATATAATAAAAGTATGTGGAAGATTTGGACAGTTTTTGCTTTAGGATTTTTTGTAATCCTCGTTCCCTTTTTAGGTTTGCCGCCCACGGCTGACCTAGTGCTATTCCTGATTTCAGGACTTGCCATAATGGTCCTTTCGTTTGTCGCCGCACGTGATTTTTATCTAGAACTTTCTAAAAAGAACGGCCCAACCAATTTAAATTCTGAAGTAAACGAAGTTAACTTGTAGGTCAAAGTGAAAGCTACTTTTGCTTTGATCAAAGAAAGAAAATGGGCCACCCTCTTAGTCTTGATAGTTTTAGTTCTTTTGGGGTCTTTGTTTTTTAACTTTGGCTTGGGCTACGAGTATCGTGCTGTCCCAGAGATCGAAGGTACAGAAAGCAACCCTGTCAAATCTCCCGAAGTTCCCGTAGGAAAGAAGTTCGAAGCGACTCATATAAAAACACCGGAGAGTGTTAAAGGCATATACATGACGAGCTGGCTTGGAGGTGTGCGCGACACAGAGGGGAACTTTTACGCCCGTGAAAACTTAATTAAGTTGATCGGTGATACAGAACTAAACGCTATTGTGATAGATATAAAAGATGATACTGGCCAAATAGGCTATGAAGTTTTTGACTCCGCACTAAAGAAGATTGGTTCTGAAACAAAACGCATTCCCGATATTCGTGAGTTTATACAAAAACTCCATCACAACAATATATATGTCATTGGCAGAGTCGCTGTTTTCCAGGATCCGTTTTTAGTGAAGCTAAGGCCTGACCTGGCGATAAAAAAAGCAACCGATGGGTCTGTCTGGCACGACAGGAAAGGTCTCACCTGGCTCGATGCTGGAGCGCAAGATGTTTGGGACTACGTAATTCTGATTGCCCGTGATGCTTACGTATCAGGTTTTGACGAGGTACAGTTTGACTACGTGAGATTTCCGACCGATGGTAATCTTGCAGACATAAGCTATCCGTTTTTTGATAATACTACTCTTACTCGGGCGGACCAGATGAAGCAGTTTTATGAGTATATGGGAGGCGAGTTGGGTGGGGAGATCCCAATTTCGGCAGATCTATTCGGACTCACCACCACTGCTCTTGACGATATGGGCATGGGGCAGATACTTCTGAACGCCGCCCCGAACTTTGATTTTATTTCACCAATGGTCTACCCCTCACATTATGCTGCTGGCAGTTATGGTTACAACAACCCAAATCAGTATCCGTACGAGATTGTAAAAAAGGCGCTTGACGATGGGGTTGCCAAGTTAACGGCCGCAACAACTAGCCCGCTTAAGCTTAGGCCGTGGCTTCAAGACTTCGACTACGGTGGCCGGTACGATGCCACTGCTGTACGCGCGCAAATAAACGCTACTTACGATGCCGGCCTCACTTCATGGTTACTGTGGGACCCATCTGTTAAATACGAGAAGGACGCATTATACTTAGAGTGATGAACGATCCCGAACAAATAACATACTTTGCCGAGACCGACTTCCGAGGTAAAAGCCAGAAGTTTGGCATCAAAGCTAAAGACCGCTCCAAGCACATGTATGTGATAGGCAAGACGGGTATGGGTAAATCAACCATGCTTGAAAACATGGCTGTCCAGGATTTGAAGAACGGCAACGGTGTTGTTTTTATCGACCCTCACGGTGGCTCTGCTGAACTTTTGCTTGACTACGTTCCTGAAGAGAGAATCAAAGACGTTTTATATTTTGCTCCTTTTGATATGGACTACCCGATATCTTTCAATGTTATGGAAGATGTGGGCCCAGACAAGAGGCATTTGGTGGTGAATGGCCTCATGGCTACTTTTGAAAAGATTTGGGCCGACGCTTGGAGTGCCCGTATGGCCTACATTTTGCAAAACACTCTACTCGCACTTCTTGAATATCCAGGGGCAACCTTGCTTGGAGTAAACAGAATGCTGACCGATAAAAAATATCGGGACCAAGTTGTCGCCAACGTCAAAGATCCTGGAGTGCGCTCATTTTGGGTAGATGAGTTTGCGAAGTATACCGACAGGTATGCTCAAGAAGCTACTCCGGCGATTCAAAACAAAGTGGGACAGTTTACTTCTAACCCTCTGATTCGAAATATCGTGGGGCAATCAAAGTCTACTTTCGATTTACGCCAACTGATGGATGAAAAAAAGATAATCATAGTCAACTTATCGAAGGGTAAGGTGGGTGAAGGGAATGCTAATCTTTTGGGGGGAATGTTTATTACAAAAATTTACCTAGCGGCGATGTCACGCGCCGATATGCCTGCAGAAGTCCTTAAGAGATTGCCGGATTTTTATATGTATGTAGACGAGTTCCAGTCTTTTGCTAACCGTTCATTTGCCGACATTCTCTCAGAAGCTCGTAAATACAAACTTTCCCTTACGATCGCGCATCAGTACATCGAGCAGATGGAGGAAGAAGTGCGTGACGCCGTGTTCGGTAACGTTGGTACAACAGTCGCCTTTCGCGTGGGGCCTTTCGACGCCGAAGTTTTGGAAAAACTGTTTACTCCAAGATTTTTGATAGAAGATATCGTAAATTTATCTAGCCGTCAGATCTATTTAACCTTGATGATAGATGGTGTTGGCTCGGCTCCTTTTTCAGCCAAAACCCTGCCACCCGTGCCACTTCCTGAAAGGAGTTTTAAGGACGAGATAATAGCTAACTCTAGGGCGGCATTTGCTCATCCTAGGGGTGAAGTAGAAAAGGAGATTATAGAGTGGCACCAAGTGCCGGGTATATCTGTAGCCCCACGAGGGGCTTATGACAGCGGGCCGGTGGAAGTCGTGCTTACCAAGAGCCAAAAGAAAAGACGCCGCAAAAAAAGAAACATGGAAGGGGGAGGGGGATTTTCAGGCGGAGGTGGTCCTGGAGCGAACTCGGGATCTCCAAGCATGCCGAGCTCGCAGTCTCATAACCAACAACCCCAACATCACGAACCACAACAACATCGAGAGTCCCCTAGATCTACGCCATTTGTTGGGCTTAAGGACTTAATCGCGAGCGCTATGGAAGAAAAACCCGCCGTGTCAGTAGCTCAACAGAAGCCGCACGTTGAGGGTGTTCCCAAGCCAGTGACGCCACCTGCCCTACCACCTGTAAAAGAAAAAGTTTCAGAACCATCACCAGTTCAAGAACGAAAACCTGAAGTTAAAAAGCCAAACGAAATTCCCGAATCCGACCTCCGCAACATGCTAAAAGTCGACGAAAATAAATAAACGATGAGAGCCCCCTATGAGAGCGGGGTCTCAAGGGGGCTCGGGCGCCGGGCCGGTCG
>Ga0209542_10003898_pt1 | contig 31367 bp, 24 predicted proteins | sample RifCSPhighO2_01_FD_184028 | JGI IMG/M metagenome (GOLD analysis project Ga0209542, IMG submission 184028) | Soil microbial communities from Rifle, Colorado - Rifle CSP2_plank highO2_0.1 (SPAdes) (version 2) | ecosystem: Environmental > Terrestrial > Deep subsurface > Rock core/Sediment ... | reverse complement strand
AACCAGTCAATATCGCAAGTTTTTCTAAATCATGAGAAAACGGCGGGTTTTCTTTTGTGTGTTTTACGATTAAACCTTTCAATAATTTCTCAAGGCTTAGGTGGCAAAAGAAAAGAGATTGAGGATAATGTTTAAGCTTGAAAAGTCCAGTTGCAACTTTAAAATCTTCTTCACTACTTTCTATCCAGAAATCAATAACCTTATCACTTGTCATACTTTCAGTATAGCATAAACATAGAAAAAAGGGCAAAATACCCGACAGGGCCTAAAGCTCTATAGACAGATGTCAGTTCTTTGAGGTCTTCCCATGAATCCATACTAGCATGTAGTCACGATAAAAGAAAGGTTCCTGACACCTTTTTCCTCACCTTTTTCCACCTTTTTCCTCACTTTGCTACACTACTGATTATTGGAATACAACTACAGACACATACGCCGAATCCCAAAGTCTTCCATCGTTTGAATCCACACCGGTAACATCCAACATAACTTTAGTTGTGGAACGTGGATTGAATCCACTGGTGTCAGCGTATGAAACAAAAGCGCCTCTGCCGTTATCATTGCGGTCATCGAAAGCTTGCGCCATGCCTGTAACTGAGTAATGCGCAGAATTCATTGGTGTTACAAAATATACATCATAAAGTCCCACTCCTCTTCTTATAACTTTACTGACGTTACTTGAACTTTGTATCGAACATTCATTGCCTCCGGAACCATTTGTGCAATTCTTCCCGGTAAATGAGACACGGGTAGACTGCGCTGTTTCATTAGTCGCACCACTGCTCCCCGCAACACACTTGGCCGAACACTCAACCCAATCTTGAGAATTTTCACTTTTAACTCCCAATTTCCAGTTACCTCCAGAGGAATAAATTCTACAAGCACCTCCATCCCATGCATTTGACCCAAGATTTGCCTCATGTTTTGTCAAAAAACAAGCTCCATATTGAGAAGAGGGGGCTATATTAGTAGAAATTTCAGTCGATCCCGTTGATCGTAATATTGCCTCACTCGAAAACACAACTCCGCTTCCACCTCCGCTCACGTTTTCCCATCTCGCCAATCCATTGGCATCCGAAGTCAAAACTTTGCCTTCGCCGGGGACTCCTCCCCTGATCTGCACCTGTCCATTCACATCCAGCTTCGCCGCGGGATTAGGATTACCAATGCCGACATTGCCGGCAGGGTTGATTCTCATTATCTCTACTGCAGGGGCACCTTCAGTAGGACTAGTGCCAAAAACGATACTGCGCGGCTCATAGTGCCAAAACATGGCATCGTCATTGTTCGCTTTGATGATTGCGAAACCGTCATTGGCTGTTGTGCCTGTGGATGCATCTGTCATGGAAATTCTCAGCTGGCCCGTAGGACTTGCGGAATTCAAATGGAGAATCGATGTTGGAGCGCTTATACCCAGCCCTGTAAACCCATTGAGCACAACCAAGCCGGGAGAATACTGACTACCATTGGCATTTACCGTTATACCTCCGTCTTTAATCTGTCCTATATTGCTTGTATTTAACGGAGCGGCTACGTTTCCTCCGGGAGGAGCGGATGCAGGTCCAGTCCATGCGTATATGCTTGATACTCCTAGAACTAACGCGAGAGAAAGGATGGATATCTTAACCGCGTATATGATTTCTTTTTTGTTCATGTGATATGAGGTGAATAATTTATTAATGACTAATTTAAGTCGTCTGAATCGTTTTGATTTGGATTTTGTTCAGATGGAGCCGTCATTCTTCTGACGAGATCCTCTTCTTCTTCCACGGTTAGTGTGTTTTCAGCTTCTCCATCCGCGGTCATGCGGTCAATAATATCCTTCTCTTCTTCAAGAGTTAGCCCTTCGGTGTCTTCTGGAGCCGTCATTCTCTTTATCAAGTCCTCACGCATTTGCTCTTCAGTCATCACCCCTTCCGTCTCCTCTCTTACATTCAAACCTTTGAGAGCAATGGTGATGAAATAGATAAGCAGGATAACCACCAGAGCCAGAAGAATGTAGAATAGCGTTTTCTTTCTCTTGTTTGGCGATGGATACTGCTCACCTGTTGGCTGTCCGTAATTGTCCATGATGTAATTATATCATCGCAAAAGAGGAGTACAACATGCTTATGCACAGGGTGAAAAAATTTCTCCTTCGAGTTCCTCAGGATGGTGAAGCAATTGAACCATAATTTCTAATATCTAATTTCTAAAGGGGAGTAATAGAAGACACCCCATCCTTAGATAAGCACGAAGCACTGGTTCGACAAGCTCACCATCCTGAGGAACTCGAAGGAGAAATAACAAATTCGAAAAAATTGTAAATTCAAAAAAGGAAGAAAACAAGAAGAAGAGGAAATCCTCCGATCTACGACCACCTCCTTTATGAAAGGAGGAATAAATTCTCCGCGTCTTATTGTTTGATGAAAATTGACCTTGCCACCTTTTCCACGTCATTTCTGGCGTCAATATCATCATTAATAAAAAACGCCTGCAATACAACTTTATCATTTTCCTTGAAAACGATATGCTCAAATACCTTGTATTCTCTGTCCTTTTCCTCCATCTTCCCCTCATACCCCAGCATGTACGCGCAACCATGAACTTCCCGCTCTATTGATGACTCGTCAAGCACCCATTTTTTTCCATTTTTCTGCCATTCCTTTTGCCTCTCCTCTATAAAACCGTCGGTATTTTCCGGAAGAGTAAAATGACTCGCGTTTTTTTCTCCGCTTATCGGATATACAATAAAAATATTGCCGTCCGACGTAAAAAAACACTTGATCCTATTAAGAAATCTGTTTACAAAATTCGTGTACCATATCGCTTTGGTACCGGAAAAACTCAGAGAATAATCCCCCATATTTATTTTACTTCTGCTTACTTTGTCGTTGAAAATGTAACCAATTATGAGTTTGATCGCGGGATTTTTGATTGAAGCGGTAACGTCGGCGAAATATCCTTCGTTTATGTATATAAAATCTTTGGATTTATCATTCTTCATCGGACTTCTTTATGTTGGAAATTGAAAATTGGTAATTGGAAATTACTTTACATCCGCTCCTACCGCTTCTTTCACATTTCTATAACCATCCTTTTTTAATAACTTGACCAGACCCATGTTTATTTCACTTATGACCTGAGGACCCTCAAAAATCATACCGGTTATCATCTGGACCAATGACGCCCCGGCTCTGATTTTCTTATAAGCGTCTCTGGCGTTAAATATTCCTCCACAGCCAATAATGACGAATCTGTCTTTTTCTTTTTTATAAATATAAGAAATTAAATTATCCGATAAATCTCTTACAGGAGCTCCGCTTATACCGCCTTTCTCCGGAACTATGCCGTCTATAATGGCGGGATTGCTTCTTTTTTTTGTAAGGTTCGAGCAAATTATGCCATGAACTCTATGCTGTTTAAGCACACTTAATATTTCGTCAATCCTGCCGGGGTTCAGATCGGGAGAGATTTTCACAAACACGGGTTTTTTTACTTCTATATTGTCTAATTTTCCTAAAAGCAAATTTAATTTTTCCGGATCCACGAACGGTTGGCCGCCCTCAGCATTGGGACAACTAATGTTCACGGTGATGTATTCTCCGATGTTTTGAAACGAAGTAAACGCTTTGGCGTAGTCGTTCAAAGCGTTTGCAACATCCACATTATCCCGGCAATTGGTCATCGCAACACTTATGCCTATAGGAATATCAAACTGCCGGGTTCTCAGCTCATTTGAAATAATTTCACAGCCTTTGTTTTTTAAACCGTAATACACAACCAATCCTTTTGACCGTCTCAGCCGCCAAAGCCGCGGCTTGAAATTACCCTCGCACGGATAACCTGTAATTGAGCCGAGCTCGCCAAAACCGAAACCAACTCCGGGTAATATTTGATGCAGTTCCGCGTTCTTATCAAAACCGGCAGCCAAACCGACGGGATTTCTGAATCTTATGCCCAATATGTCCTGTTCCAAAACAGGGTTCGTGTATCCAAACGTCAATCTCAGAATTCCGCGTGTCAAAGATGACGCGCCTAGTGTTTTGCCAAAAGAGACCATTTTGTCATGCACATTTTCCGGATCCATGCTGAAAAATATAGGTTTCAATACCGACTTATACGCCAGCATAATGGCTTTGTTGCGCCCTTTTACGAATAAGTTATTCATGTCTTATTAATCTTCAGTTCTACTTGCGCTAAAAATCTTCTCTTTAAATATACCAAAATTTAAAAAAATTTCTTAAACGCAATCGCGATGCTAATATACGAATGCATACTAATTATACGAATAAGGAGGAGAAGAAATCCACCCCATCGCCTCGGAAACCCTCCCCCTTCGCTACCCACTCCGCTAAAGCTACGCGGGTCAAGAAGAGCTTCGGCGGGACACAGTCAGCTCTTCCCCTCTAAAAGAGGGGAAGAGGGGGGTCTATTCTTTTCCTCTCCCCCTTTTTAAAGGGGGAGTACTCGTTCTTACGAGGGTGGGGGTTCTTCTTTGTATTCCTCCTTTCATAAAGGAGGAATAGCCGATATGAATGTCTCATGATAATTTTTCGCGTTATCCACAGCAAAAAATAGACGGGCAGCCGAGCCGAGGATAAAATAAAAACAGAAAGGCAAATTATGTTACCCCACAATCTTTCCATGAAAATGCAGGTCAGGACGACATCAACAATAACGGGAGTTGACATCCACTCTAACAGTCATATTGAGATTCCCGCCAATACAGAGGGGGAAATCTGGCTCATTGAATATAAGGATCTGTTAGAAACTATCATATTAGTGACATGGCCGGCGCTTAGGGGAAACCCCGCGAACGGAAACCGCAGACAGTATCCTTCCACCCGTCACCCACACACGGATAAACTTGTATTTGCCACGCCAGAGTTGGATATCCGCCCCCTACAAACGGCATGGTAGATCCTCGTTCTTTATGCCTCTCGTTCGCGAGAGGTTTTTTTGACTTGAGAAAGTGAGTCCTACTATGCAATGAAAAATGTCAGCACGCCGTGTTGACATTCTTCATTTATTTATGAACGACCCCTTAATCCAATCTTCTGATAAAGAATTTCATCCTGCCAATAATATGTCCGCTGGGTGTCTCTATAGTCACCCTCCAGAGCGAAGGAAACACGGCATATTTCATAGAATACGTTCTGTAACCCTCGTTTCTGCCTCCGGAAATATCCAAACGTATCAATGAGCTCTCTATCCACCTGTTCTTTGTTTTATCAAAGTATTCCCACCTGTGATACACAGGAATGGAAATATTTACCGGCGCGAAAATGGCGCTATACGCGTACACCGGCTCTCCTTGGCGTACATCAATCCTCGGGTAAAGACGCAAGCGATCTTTCCAATCCCGCTCTTCTTTCATAAGCACATAGTCGCCCGCGGAATTTTTTTCAATCAAATCGTAAACTCCGGCCGATTTTAACGCTAAAGGTATGGGCGGAATAAAACGCGCGAAATACAAAAAATTTACCGCGACATATATCCCCAATATTGAGAACATTATCGGTCTTCCGCTATTAGCTATCGCGATCGGCGCCAAACGTCGGAGCAAGAAATAAAAGACGATAATCACAGCAATACTCGCGACTCCGCTTAAGAGAAACATGCCCTCGCTTATTTTTCCCGTAACAAGAGGCAAAAGAAAAATCAGATATGAAAACACCGCGATATAAAATACACTGATCTGAAAAGCAGACCTGACATATCTCTTTCTGGACAATTCATTGCCTACGAGATGAGCAAGAAGGATAGCGAGGAAAGGCCAGCTAGAAGCAAGCGAAGCGCTGCGAGAGTAAAAGATGAGAAAAGCCGAAAAAAGTCCGCCGAATGCAAACTGCATTCCAATAAGCAGCCAAGGATGAATTTTTTTCAGAAAGCCGCCGAATATTTTGGCTTCGCCCGAAAGATTCAAGAAAATTATGCAGACGGCCGCCACAGTGAGATACCCTACTATTGCCAAATTCTCCACCAAGAGATCCACTCTTCTCAAAGTCAAATTATCCAGAATAAAGCCGAATATAAGAGCCGCAGAAGACATATGTCTTTCGTATTTCACGACAAAATTTCTGACTTTAATATAATATGATTTCATCTTTTTCTGTACACTATTTAGCATACGTAGCCGGTCGGGTTCCTTTTTCTTTACCAGTATACGAATGGTAAACAAATTTTAAATTTATAATTTTAAATTTTAAAATAATTTTAAAAAATTAAAATATTAATGACAGAAGGAAGAGGCAGTACTCCACCCCATCGTTTCAGTAACTTTTAGCTGTCAGCTACTAGCTATTAGCTTGATAGAAGAAGATGAAGAGAAACGAAAACCTCTCCCTCGTGCCATATGTTATACCTTACAATCCCAATAGTTCCAAGACTACACTCAGTAGTGAGGCCAAGTTTAATTTTTGATATAAGAGAGCGGATGGGGATGCCGAAGGACTGGGGCTTGTGCTCACTGTCGGAGCGGGGCTTGCCGTGCTTGTAGGCGAAACACTCGGCGAGACGGATGTGGAAGGCGTGGGAGAAACCTCTGGCGAAATTGCAGGCGTGGCTTGGAAGGTATCTTGTGATGAAGTATTTATTTCCGTAGTCGGAGCCGTCTTTTTTATTGGCGCGACCGAAGGAGATACCGAAGGAGAAGGCGAGGCGGATATAGGATTCACCCTCAACGTCCTCGTGGTGGAAGCATTAAGTCCTGCTTCAATTACAAAATTATGCGGATTGTAAGAAGCATGCCATTCTTTCGGCTCCAGGATAATCTTTACGGGCACAGTTTGAGCTGGAGAAATCTCTACGCGCGCATTACCGCCCCAATTTTTTTGATCGGTTAAGCGTACATCAACTACCAACTTCCCGACAGTGTGATTTTTCACGTATATTACCGGCTCAAACTTTTTACCGACAGTTACAGAATAATAGGGCCAATCCACTTTAATTATACTGACTGTTTCGGGCACGTTCGGATCAGTAATGTTTATTTTTACAGTATCACTTATGGCTTTCGGCGATGTCATGACCACAACATCATAAACGCCTGGCATAATACCGTAAGCGCGTGGAGAAAATTTAATAATCCTCATTTTCTTGACCCAATCTTCCAGAGAAGGCAGAACGAGTATTCTCCCACCAACGTTGATAATATTGTTCACTTTGAGAAAATTTTCACCCCCAATAATGATTTCACCATCTTGCGCCACAGGGTCCGCGGGAAAATCAACAATCGTCGGAACAGATTCTCCCACTATGAGAACATTATTGGTTCTGTACGGCCTGGGCGCGATAAAAGCGTACCTCGGCAAGTTTATACTGGTAATTCTTGCATTGTATAATCCGCCGATCATTGTCCTCGGTTTGAAACGAGCCGTTACAACAAATTTCGCCGTATCTCCTTTTTTGATCACATAAGTCGTTTCTTTTACTTCCGCTCCCAGAACAGATATGATCTCGCCATATTTACTCATTGCCCTGTTGTTTTGACTTTCAGCCGTAACCATAAACGCAAAATCTTTTCCTATTTCAACATCTTCATCTGCTATAATATATAAATCAAACAGCGCCACGAGCGATTCTTCCCTCTTCAATTCATCATAGGCCAATGTCAGCTTGGCGCCGGATATTTTTACCATAGAACTGTAATCCGCCGAAATGTTTATGCCGAGCGAGTTGCCAGTTCCGCTTTCTTCCGTACTTATAGTTAAGAAGTAACGGCCGGGTTTAATATCATAATTTTCAGGCACAAACACTATCTGTGTACCCTGCGGATTCGCAGGCAGTATAATTGTTTTCACCTCTCCGCCTTCAGATGGTTCAAATCTGATAATATTTTTATCCCTTGAAAACCGCATACCGATAACTCTAAACTGAGAAGTGTTCAATGAATTTATTGAATCAACACTCAATATCCTTGGCGCCTTGTTGCCCGCGAAATATATCCTCTCAGTTTCGTTTGGAGGCGCCGGCAATAATTCATAATCGTTGCCCAAGTTGATATGTGTCAATGACGCTCCGTAGTATCCCGCTTCCAAATTATCGGCAAACTTTTTGGCAAACCCGTCAAAAATAACCGTAGAATTGGGAAGTATCAAATAATACGGTCCTCTCGTTTCTGATAAGCTACTTACGTTTTCAGTAGTAAAATAACCGAAGTCTCTGAAGCTTATAGTCGTTGTGGACTGTAATTGGATTTGAAATGGGTTGTACTTGCTCAAATATACATACTGATTGCCCGTAGTAAGACTCACTTTGTACCTTGCCGTAAGCTCGTTTTCAGACATGCCATCATTATTGGATAATTGGAACGAGCTATCTAATATTTCTACTGACACATTCGGCAAGGGCGAATATTTTCTTACACAATCTTGAATAAATGACGAATACAATCCTTCATATTCCTGTCTACTCATTATTTGCCCGGCGGCGCTTTCCAACTTTTCACCCGTATCCGCGGAAAAACCGGTTGGATTGAAATGGTCGTAAAAATTATAAAAAGAAAGTCTTAAATAATTTTTTATCTTATTTTTATCAACATCAAAAGGAAACTTGTCCAGAATAAGCAGCATCTCGTTCAAAGAGTCGGCGTTGCCGAATATCTCATTTGCTATGCCAAAGTAAAGGGATTTATATTCTTCCCTTCTTTCGGCGGGAAGATTTTCTATATGAGACGACACGTTGGGCCGCTGAGGCACATTGCAAGTAAACGAGAGGTCAAAGTCAAAAGGCACCGTCTTCCAATTGCCCGACGCGATATGACCGCCATAACTTTCATTATGATAAACTCCTCTATCCGTAAGATTTATTAAATCGCCAAGTAGAAAATACTTTATGGTATTCTCGGGATCAAGCTGAACATTTTTCACACTCCCATCGTTGGGATCCTTAAAAGTGAGGAAATAAAAACGATCACCTTGATAATCGTAGCCGTTATTCTCACCCGTTGCGAGAATAGGCGACAAACCGAACTGGTCAGTGAAAAACACTTCATCGTCCTGTTCTTCGGTGCGCTGATAAAACAAGTACCTATGCCTCTTGTTTTTTGAAATGTCCGAATCTCCGGTATCAAACCTTACATTGGCGAAAGCAACCACTTCCGCCGTGGGTATGCCGAATTTTCTAAAAAGTTCGGAAATGAAATATTCGCGCAGGAGCACATCGGCTTCGCCAAAGAAACCATTGTTATTGTACCTATTGCCGTAATCCTCCCACAAATCACATTCGGACAATAGTTTCAACCGTTGATAAAAAAGTGTCATGCTTGAACCATAAGTGCTTCTTCCTGCGAATAACTCTTTCGGATTTCCATACCTATCGTCTTTGTCAAAAGTGATGTTCATCAGCGGAGGATAGCATTGCGATCGGCTCGCTCCTATCTTTCTGTAATTGACATCCCATTCATTAATTTTCTTCCCATTTTGAAATTCCCTTAGTTCTGCTTCTGGAGCGTTTTCAGCTCCAAATACAAAAAGGGTTCTTCCGTTCGTATCTATTTTAAAGTCTCGGATGGAAAACCTGGGATCCAAAGGAACAGACTCATTCAGATAGTTGTCTAGCCGATATATGTCGTAAAAATCAACACGGCCATCATCGTCAATATCTTCCGAACCGTTATAATCAGCATCAGCGGCTACATTGCTTTTTAAAAGAGTAAGATCAATGGCGTCCACCACGCCGTCGTTATTGACATCACCTTTTTCCGCGTACACAAAAACAGCTTGGACGAAAAAGAAAACAAGCGATATATACAATATTTTGATGGCATTGCTTCGCATCATATTTAATGAGAATTAAAAGCTCTTTATAAAGATTCCTCAGACCGAAGCCCTTGAGGTTTTTGAGCATAAAAAACACGGCGCATTACGTCTGCGCTTCAGATTCGTCCAAAGAGTAGAAAACTTACTTTTAAGTATACGCCGTAATCTCACCCACGCAACAAAGTTATCCACAGTCCGAATAATCAACATTACGCGCACGGTGTCATTCCCGCGAAGGCGGGAATCTAGAGTATGCAGATCGGATCCTGGATTCCCGCTTTCGCGGGAATGACGTATGCGAAATAACTTGAGTAAGACGAAATAATGTTAAAATCTACACATGCAAACGAGAAGAGGGATTAATTTGTTTTTCAGATTCGCTATATATTTTTTTGCCCTGATCGGATTTATTCTTACCGCGGGATATTTCGCAGTCAAATGGGAACTGACTAATTCTAATAGCCGGATAGACGAGCAAGATTCTTTTTTTCAAGATAATGCCGTGGTGAAATCTGACCAATCTTACGCTGTTGTAAATTCAGCAAAAAACGAAAGCCCGGAGTGGAGTAGAGGCGATGAATGGCTAGTCTTCAAAACAGCAGTTATAAAAGACCGTGAGACACTGAAGAAAGTTGAGAGCGCGACGGGAATTGAATCACGCCTCGTGGTTTCACTGCTCGCGGTGGAACAATTGCGTCTTTACCATACCAATAGAGAGCTTTTCAAGAAGGTGTTTTATCCCCTTAAGCTACTCGGAAACCAAAGCCAGTTTTCTTGGGGAGTTATGGGGTTGAAACAGGACACAACTGTACAAATTGAAAACCACTTAAAAGACAGCGAGTCTCCTTTTTATATTGGAGAAGGATATGAAAATTTGCTTGACTTCAAATCCGACAACAGCGGCAAGGAGAGGTTCGAGCGAATAATTGACGAACATGACAGATATTATTCATACCTCTACGCCGCTGTTCATCTCAAACAAATCATCACTCAATGGAAAAATGCCGGGTATGATATTTCCGACCGTCCGGAAATTATCAGCACGCTTTTCAACATCGGATTTCAAAATTCAAAACCGAACACCAACCCCAAAGTCGGAGGCGCGGAGATAAAAATAAAAAATAAAGTTTACAGCTTCGGATCTCTTGCCGGAGAATTTTATTATTCAAATGAATTGTTGGAGGAGTTTCCCAGAGATAGATTGGAGATTTAAGATTAAAGTTGGAAAGTAATAACAGATACAGATAACGAATGTGGAGGGAGAAGTTGTTAGTTGATAGTTGTTAGTTGATAGAGGAAGAAGAAAAGACATCCCATCTTTATATAAGCACGAAGCACCAATAAACAAATTGCAAGAAAATACGAATGCGCTTCTTCACTAAGAATCTTCTCTTCGGTCACCTGTTAATGGTTCACGCCAAAGGTTCTTCTCTTCCATTGGGGATTAGAAATTTATTCAGCATCTGGTATGATGTCCAAATGCAAAAAGATAATAACTTCACAATACATAAAATTGAGAAACTTCCGGGATCGGAGGTTGAAATAGAGGGTGAAATAAACAAAGACGAAATGGCAAGGTGCAGAAAGGATGTTTTGGTAAGACTGCAGCGTGAAACATCATTGCCCGGATTCAGGAAGGGCCACGTGGACGAGAAAGTGATCCTCTCAAAATTCGGTGAGATGAGCATTTTGGAGGAAGCTGCGGAAATTGCCTTGAAAGAAGCATACCCGAACATGGTTATGAACAACTCTATAGCAATTGTCGGCCGACCCGAGATCAACATTACGAAACTGGCGCCTGAAAACCCTTTGGGCTTCAAAATACGAGTTCCTGTTTTTCCTGAATTTGATTTGCCTGATTATAAAAAAATAGCGGGAGCCCTAGCATCAAAAAAAGAAATACTTGAAGTGACCGACAAAGAAATTGATGACGTGACGGAAGAGCTGAAGAAAAGTCAGGCGCGCGCTGACGATAAGGATAAAGGTGAAAAACAAACGGACGAAAACTTCTTCAAGAAATTCGGAGATTTCAAATCTTTGGACGAATTCAAAAACAAAATCAGAGAAAATCTACTTAAGGAAAAAGAAAGCAAAGCCAGAGAGAAAAAACGCATGGAGATAAGCAAAGCAATTTTGGAGAAAACAAATATGGAAATTCCCAGAACCCTCGTGGACGGAGAGCTTCGCAAAATGTTTCTGGAGCTGGAAGAAAACCTGAAGCGAATGGGCATTACAACAGAAGATTATTTGAAACGCATAGAAAAGAGCCGCGACGATCTATACAAAGAGTGGGAAGAGACAGCAAAGCAAAGGGCGCAACTTCAAATAGTTCTCAATAAAATCTCTGAAAAAGAAAATCTAAAGGCGTCGGAAGATGAGATAAAAGCGGAAGCCGACCATATGATGTCTCACATTAAAAACGCGGACAGAGAGAAAGTGGAGCAATATGTTGAAAATATTCTTACCACTGAGAAAGTTTTTCAGTTCCTTGAAACAACTTAGAGCGAGTAGTGGTAAATTTTAAGAGCGATACCGTACGGCTTTCCCCCTCTGCCCCTCTCTTGCTCCGCCAAAGCTCGCTTCGGGTTGAGATTCAATTTTAAATTTATAATTTTAAAATAATTTAAAAATTTAAAATTATAAATTAAAATTCGTTTACCGTTCGTACAGTGTCCCGCTGTAGCTACTATAAGAGTATCAAAGCAAGAGCGGATATAGCCGCGGTTTCAGACCTCAGAGTCAATTCACCCAACGTCCTTATTTTTGCTCCGGACTTTCTAAATAAAGCGATCTCAGATTCGCTCCATCCTCCTTCCGGACCGATAAACAACGAAACGGGAGAATCGGAACTCAAGTCATCAGAAGACAATTTTTCTCCGCTTTTATCAAAAACAAAAAAATTAGCGCCACAATCCGACAGGGCATTATCCAAAGTCGCGGCGGCAACTATCGTCGGCATTGTTCCTCGTCCGGACTGTTCGGACGCCTCTTTTATTATTTTTTCCGCTCTCTCCAGATTAATTTTTTTCTTTTCGCTTCTTGCCGCAAGTATAGGAACGAAATGAGATACGCCGAGCTCGGTTCCTTTTTCCAACACCCACTCAAACTTGTCTTTCTTTATGATTGATTGGAAAAGACGCGCCTCCACTCTTGGCAACCATTCATTTTTTGTTTTGGAAACTATACCAAGAGTAAGATCGCGTTTCGTATAAGAGATGATTTCAGACAGAAACTGGTATCCGGTATTGTCCAGAAGCATAATCTGACTGCCAACGTTTAAACGAAAAACATCAATCAGCTGATGGCGCAAATCTACATCAGAGACGGTTATATTTTCGGCATCCCCGATAGGATTTTCAATATAAAAATTGTGGATTCTCATTAGTTTTATTAATATGGCACTTACGCAATTCGGTTTATTTAAACTATTCCCCATCTGTCATTCCCGCGAAAGCAGGAATCCAGAGCATGCAGATAAAACCTTGGATTCCCGCTTTCGCGGGAATGACGTCAAACGCGTAAGTCTTACAATAGTTTAGAATGGATTCCCCGTTCCGATTCTTAAAATTGCCCCGTCCTGCACAACTTCTGAACTTTCACATTTCGAAGACATTGTTGTGCATGTCGCGAATATTCTTCCTTGGCCTACGGTATTCTGACGACCGGGAGTGAACACCTGATAATTACGATAATTCACTTCTGGATTAGCAACATCCGCCCAACTCAAGAAAAATTCTCCTCCACTGCGAGCTGATTCATCAATGGTAATTTTTAATCCATTGCAGCAATATTCCACTTGCGTAATACGTCCGCCAAACGGCGTGGAAATTACCGATTGAGCGTCTGTCCTGTTATCTGCCAGAATAAACGCGGAGTAGATCAATGATATGCTGACGATCGCGGAATATATAATATTTTTATTCATTTTGGTTTTATTTGATTTGTATAGTAAAAGTAGCAAAGGCGGTGCTTGTACCGTTTTCATTGGCGACCCAAACATAAAAAGGAATGTCAATATCATCAATTTTTCCTTTGTTCCTGATCCTCTGCAATTCTTGGAAAGGAGGATTGTCGAAAATAAATTCCAGCGTTTTTCCGTCAAAGGACGGAATGTCTGGAAAAATTTTGAAGTTGGTCATAACAGTGTTAAGCGGCAAAAAATTTTCTCCATAAACGGTAATTTTCTCTCCGTTTCCTCCTTGAACCGGACTTATACTTATTACGTTGGGAGATTCGGCAAGCTGTCCCATAACGATATTGCCCGGAAGCGAACCCGCGGCAGTTTCAACCATACTGTTCAATTTTGCCCTGGTCGTCTCTCCCACATAGCCGGTGCCTCTAGACAAACCATAAGGCGCTAAAATTTCTTCAGCAAACTTTTCCTGAAATTTAATGACCGCTTGCAGAGTAGCCGGTCCGAAATATTGAGTTTCCAGACCGTTTGATCCCGGACCGTTTAAGGCAACTAGGGTTCCTGGATCTTTGTTTAAAATCCTCTGAAGCTCTAGGACATCAAGACCTTCAGATCCATAACTTAAATTCCGGCTAAAAGCATTTAAGGGATTGAAGGCGCTCGAGTCTAGAGCGATAGAAACCGAGCTAGGAGCAATTATGCCGAAAATAGCGGCCGCGAGAATGATATACATAGAAACTAATCGGTAAATACTGCTCATATTTATGCAATTATATCATTCCGCAGAGCTAACGCTATCCTCTTCCATCCATCAAGCGAAACATTCTCTGCCCTAATATCCTTGTCCATGCCCATTTCTGACAAAATTTTTGCAGACTTTGACTTATCGCACGGAAGGTTATTCGCCAACTTTTTTCTTTTTTGCGAGAATGATTTTTTCACAAGTTTAAAAAAATCATTCTCATCCAATCCCGAATCGGTAAAAAAATCTTTGTTTATATGGTCAATAAGAACAATCGCCGAGTCAACATTCGGCTCCGGTGAAAAATATTTTCTTGGAACTGACAGCACATATTTTGGGCTTCCGTAGGATTTTACCGAAATGGAGAGTATGCTTTCCTTTCTGTCGCTGGCTACTATCCTTTTGGCGACCTCTTTCTGAAGCATAAGAACCATCACGGACGGGTGAAGAGGAGAGGATAAAAATTTACGTAAAAACGAGCCAGTGATGTAGTAAGGTATGTTGGCCACAATTTTATACTTCCCCCTTTCCAGACCAAGCTCAGACGGCTCTTTCTTCAGTATATCGCCATTGACTATGACTAAACGCCCGAGAGACAGTTCACCGGAAAAACGTTCTGACAAGAAACCCGTAAGCCGATCGTCTTTTTCTACCGCGATAACTCTGGCGCCGGCGTCCAAAATCGCCCGAGTCAAAACACCCTTTCCCGGTCCAACTTCAAGAATTGTTTCTCCATCTGAAACATAAGCAGATTTAACAATTTCTCTAATGGCTTCCTTGGATTTCAAAAAATTTTGCCCGAGCGATTTTTTCGTGTTCATAAACGCGATGCCAATATACGAATGCATACTAATTATACGAATAAAAAGGAAAAAGTAGGGATGGAAGACACTAAAACCTGATTTCCTTAATATGATCACCCTCCTCTTTTTCTATAAGTGAGTCATCTATATCGGATAAAAATTCCGACGGTATATTCATGTGCTTAGTTCCGAAAATAGTCCTTATTCCCGCGAATGTCAAATAAACTTTTTTCTTGGCTCTGGTCAAAGCCACGTAAAACAGCCGGCGCTCTTCTTCGCTCTTCTCTTCTGCTATATTATCCTCCGACATATTCCTGTGTGGAAAAAGATCCTCCTCCAAACCGCATACAAAGACATATTCAAACTCAAGTCCTTTGGAGGCGTGAACCGTCATGAGCTTGACCCCTTCCTTTTTTACTTCCAATTCATCCTGATCACTAGCCAATGCCGCCTCCTCAAGAAGCTTCTCCACACCTTCTCTAGCTCCCAAATAATCATATTTTAATGCCACTGTCACCAATTCTTTAAGATTTTCCATTCGTTCAGCATCTTCTTCTGTTCCGTTTTTCAGCGTATTTTCAAGACCGCTCAGCTTTATAACCATTTTTATAATTTCCGACGGCTTAACCGTTTCAGAAGCGGCGCGTATCTTTGCCAACAAATTTCTAAACTCAGCTATTTTGGCCCTTTGAGCCGCCGGCAATTCACTCTCTCTTCCCGCAAGAATTTTCACCAGAGCCACTTTGCCCAGACCTCTCGGCGGAACATTTATTACTCTCTTCAAGTCGTTCATGGAATCAGGGTTTAATCCCGCTTTGATGTACGAAAGCGCGTCTTTTATTTCTTTCCTCTCAAAGAAGCGTGTTCCCAGCACTTGATAAGGAATGGAGTGGGAAAGAAAAGCCTCTTCAAGCGCTCGTGACTGGAAATTGGCTCGGAAAAGCACGGCAATGTCAGAACGGTTGACGCCCGCTTGCGCAAGCTCCCTCGCTTTCTCCGCGACAAAATGTGCTTCCTCAACTTCATCATAACCTTCAAACAAAGATATCTTCTCTCCTTCTTCTTTTTCAGAAAAAAGATTTTTCTCCTTCCTCTTCTTATTTTTTCTGATGATCATATTCGCTGATCTCAGGATATTCTGCGTTGATCTGTAATTTTGCTCCAAGACTACGGTGCGGGCATCGGGAAAATCCTTTTCAAAATCCAAAATATTTCTAATATTCGCTCCCCTCCATCCATAAATCATCTGATCGGCGTCACCCACCGCGCAGATGTTGCGGTTTTTTTCCGATAAACATTCAGCTATTATGTATTGCGACTTGTTTGTGTCCTGATATTCATCAATATGCAAGTAACGCCATTTATTTTCATAATATGAACGCACCTCCTTATTATTTTTCAACACATGCGCCGTTTTCAATATAAGGTCGTCAAAATCCAGAGCTTTTTCCTTGAACAATATTTCTTCATACTTTTTCCAAACACTGCTCACAATATCGGTAAAATACGACGGTTGGGCTTTTTCCAGATACTCTTCCAGCGTTACAAAGTTTCCTTTTTCTCTGCTTATTACTCCCAAAATTTTCCCGGGTTCAAACCGCTTAGGATCAAGACCATTGGAAACCAAACTCTGTTTTATCGCTTTGCGGGAATCATCCCTGTCAAAAATGCTGAAAAAACGAGTGAGTCCGAATATCCGAGCGTTCTCTTTTATGATATGAACGCCAAGAGAGTGAAAAGTGGAGACAAATGGCACCTCATCAAAAGTAGCCGGCATGTTGAGCGACTTATCGCTATGTAAAAGTCCGGATATTCTATCCTTCATTTCTTTGGCAGCCTTGTTTGTAAAAGTTATGGCAAGAATTTCCCGAGGCGGCACGCCTTTTTTTATAAGATGCAGTATCCTATGAGCCAATGTCTTTGTTTTTCCCGATCCCGCGCCCGCAATAACCAATAGAGGTCCTTCGGTATGGCACACCGCTTCCTTTTGTTCAAAATTTAACCCGGAAAGATAATCCATCACAGAAATATATCACGAATTTGATAAAGGTTCCTCACGACGCGATACTAATATACAACTCCGACGCTTCGGTCGGAGCCCCGACCGAAGCGTCGGGGATGATACAAATGAATACGAATATTGAAAAATATCCAATTCCAAGTACCAATTTCCAAACAAATCCCAATTTTCAATTTCCAATGAAAAAGGGACACCCCATCGCCTCGGAAACCTCCCCCTTCGCTAAGAAGCTACTGCGGGACACAGTCGGCACCTCCCCTCTAAAAAGGGGAGGAGGGGGAGAAGAAATTTCTAATTTCTACTTTCTAATTTCCAATGGAAGAGAGGAAGAGGGGGGGGATCCCCGATTGGGTATGTTTTACGCTCATAAATTTGTCCACAAATTATCCCCCGAGTACAGGTTGACTTCAACTGCTTTGCGGGTATGCTACATGTATCAGTGTTTTTACACCGCTCTGCCGTTTGACTGTGGTTTACCGTCATCTGAAAGCCCTTAACTTTTGAATTTTTATTTCAAAAACCCGACAGAATTCGGACCTTAAATATAGGTTTAAACATAAGCAAAAAATGAAAACGGCCCTGCCGTTTGTGTTTAAAGCCGCCTCCATATTAGCTATTTTTGGATTTTCTTTAATCCTGCCGCAAGGAGCCACGGCAGGGTTTTTTTCTGTAGTCACTGAATTCGTGGGCGAGAAAGACGTGAACAATACGCAATTCCATAACCTTCAGACATTGCCCATACTTAGAAGCGATACCAGCCCGAGCGGGGCTCGAGGAGGGGGGGATGTCACTATCGTGGAATCAAGCGCTTTGGCCTCTGAGGTCGGACCGTCCGGAACATTGACGAATATTAGCGAGCAGAACCACGAAATCAGCATATATACAGTCAAAAAAGGAGACACGTTATCACAAATTGCGGAAATGTTTGGCATTTCCGTGAGCACAATCATCTGGGCTAACGATTTAAGCGGAAAAAACATCAATGAAGGAGAGAGTCTGGTCATTCTTCCAATATCCGGACTTGTCTACACGGTGAGATCGGGCGACACGATAAAAGCAATAGCAAAGAAATATAGCGCCGATGAAAATGAAATTTTGGCGTACAACAATATTAAAGACGGCAATTCCATACGAGCGGGCCAAATCATAACCATTCCGGACGCCGAAGCGTCGGCGCCGGGAAACTTCGCAAGATCTTCCGCGGGAGGCAAATCCGGAACATCCGCTTCCGGCTATTACATAAGGCCGGTGAAAGGAGTAAAAACACAAGGACTTCATGGTTATAACGGAGTTGATATTGGCGCGCCAGCCGGCACACCGATCATAGCGTCGGCAAGAGGGGTAGTCATTATAAGCAGATCATCGGGGTGGAACGGCGGATACGGAAATTATGTTGTCATCAAGCACAACAATGGTACACAGACATTGTATTCGCACTTGAGCAAAGTTTACGTGAGCGTTGGCGAAACAGTGGGCCAGGGAGAAACCATCGGGACCGTAGGAAGCACAGGCAAGTCTACAGGACCGCATCTCCACTTTGAAATCCGTGGAGCAAAAAATCCATTTTAACAGCGAGATTGTCCGGCTTTATCCGCCTAAGTTTGCAAAAATTTATGCGGTTAAATCTAGATAATATTCCGATAAACGGCTCAGACTTACAGTCTGAGCCGTTTATTGTATATACCGCTTGACGACTCCGACGCTTCGGTCGGAGCCCCGACCGAAGCGTCGGGGATAGATACGAATGGGGAACACCCCATCCTTATATAAGCACGAAGCACGAAATCCGAAAAAATTGTAAATTCAAAAAAAAGAAAGAAGAAAGAAGAAAGAAATAATAAGACACCCCATCTTTAGATAAGCACGAAGCACGAAATTCTGGTTCGACTGAGCTCACCATCCTGAGGAACTCGAAGGAGAAATTTCTTCACCCCCTCTTCTTCCTCCTTTTTTAAAGGAGGTGGTCGTAGACCGGAGGATTTCTCTCTCTTCCCTGTCAATTGTTCATGTCAGGTGTTTTTTTACTAGTACCATTACAAGTTAATTTCCTCTGCATACACCATGGATTTTCACCAATCTGCAAGCCATAAATTCACAACATGCTATAGTACATTTTAACTTGTAACGGTACTAGTCATGAATCTTCGGTCTATACTGTATCGCTTCCATCAAATCGTCTTTCTCAATTTCATCATGACCTTCAAGATCCGCTATGGTTCTGGAAATTTTTATGAGCCGATGATAGGAACGGGCGGACAGATCAAAAGCTTTCGCGGTAGAGTTTAAAAGGTCTTTGATCGTATCACTTAGATCAATGAACGACTCAATGTCCTTGGCTGTCATTTCACCGTTCGTCTTTACTCGGCCTTTGGTTTTTTTGAACCGATCCATCTGAATTTTTCTGGCTTTTGATATTTTTTGCTTTATGGATTCACTTGTTTCAACAGTGGAGTTTTTTTCCGTAAGTTTCTCGTGCTCTACTTTGGAGACCTCCAACCATAAATCTATACGGTCTATTATGGGACCGGAAATTTTCCTTTTATACCTCTCTATACTGATCGGACTGCAAACACACCGTTTTCCGGCGATGCCATGATTACCGCATGGACAAGGATTCATGGCGGCCACGAGAATAAAACTGGCGGGAAACTGTGTTGACCCTCTGGCTCTGGAAATGGATACCACCCTATCCTCCAAGGGCTGCCTCAGCGAATCAATTACACGTCTTTCAAACTCCGGAAACTCATCAAGAAACAGCACACCGTTGTGAGCAAGGGTGATTTCCCCCGGCTTCGGATATGTTCCTCCTCCCACTAATGAAACATAGGACGACGTATGGTGAGGCGAACGAAAAGGAGATTCCGTAACCAAATCGTTGTTCAGCGCTCCCGCTACTGAATGTATGCCCGTAGTTTCAAGTATCTCTTCAAAATTAAGAGGGGGTAATATATGAGCGAACGCTTTTGCTAGCATTGTCTTGCCGGTACCGGCAGGACCATACATGGCAATATTGTGCCCGCCGGAAGCGGCTATTTCAAGCCCTCTCTTGGCCGTATTTTGGCCTTTTATATCACAAAAGTCTATTGCCGTGCCACTCGGTTTATACACTATTTTCGTTCTCTTCTCCGGCGTAAGCGTGACCGGCACGTGGTCTTTCTTGTTCTCATCCTTTCCTATTGTATTCTTCTCATGCAAATGATTGATCGCGTCTTTCAGATTGCGAACTCCGTATACGGAAACGCCACCGATAAGAGCCCCCTCTTCGACATTAGGAACAGGAACGTAAACTTCTTTGAAACCGTTCTTTTTCGCCCAGTCCACAAGCGGTAAAACTCCATTCACCTTCCGCAACTCGCCATCCAACGCCAACTCCCCCAGAAAGAGCTTCCTTTCCGGAGTGAAAAAAATCTCACCAGCCGCGAGTAAATAAGCGAGAGCTATAGCAAGGTCAAAGATCGGACCCTCCTTTTTCACATCCGCGGGAGCGAGAGAAATAGTTACTTTTTGATTTTTGCTTTTAGGAGATTTGAAATTAAAACCTGAATTTTTAATTGCAGCGGATATTCTGTCTTTTGACTCTTCCACGGCTTTGTCTCCAAGACCGACAACCGTAAAAGCATGCAGACCGTTGGCTATATCCACTTCCACATCCACCGCGTGCGCTTTGAGCATGCTAGTTTGCGCGCTATAGACTTTCGCAAATGACACAATTTATAAAATTATAATTTCTAATTTCTAATTTCTAATGAATTGAGTGGTTAAGAGGATGCGTTTGCTCTTCATTAAATTTCCACTTATGTGTGTCGATTTTCGGATTTTTTACTACTTCATGTGCTCTACGCAGGTGGCGGCCGCAGGATTTGCCACCAAACGCTCTTTCTCAATCTCCTTCCCACAAACCGTACAGTTGCCATAGGTTCCTTCTTCAATTCTTTCTAAAGCTCTTTTAACTTCACTGTGTCGTATTTCCAATTGTGCGACAATGGCGGTATTTTCGCCGAAAGACTCCATTTTATCGGCAACCTCATTGTCATCAGCACGATCAATATCAACCGATGTAGTATCAGCTTCCCAATCTTCAGGGTTCTTCGGATTTGCGCGTCCGACTGTTTTTAGCTCACTTTCGAGCCGTTCCAACTCTTGCTCAAGTATTTCTTTGTTTTGTTGATTTTTCATTGCTAAATCATATCAAAGCCTGCGAGTAAAGAAAAGCAAATCATAATACAAATATACGAATTAATACGAATATACAACTCCGACGCTTCGGTCGGAGCCCCGACCGAAGCGTCGGGGATGGATACGAATCACCCCATCTTTAGATAAGCACGAAGCACGAAATCCAAAAAAAATTGTAAATTCAAAAAAGGAGGAAAAAGGAAGAAGAGAAAACACCCCATCGTGCCTCAATTATCTAACCAATTCCGCTCTTCTCATTCGTTCCGTGAGCTCTTCAAGTGTCTCTAACCGAGTAGTCAATATCAGAGTATCTTTGCCAATAAATGTATATAAGAAAACTATACCTTCCTGCCCATCACGAAGGACTCTCACGTCATTGTTTTTTATCACGACGTCTTCAAACTTGCGCGGCTTTATTATTTTGGTGGAAGTAGCGTTGGACAGTATTGTGTCTCCTGAAATATGAAATACTTCTTCAAGGTCATCCTCTATGTCTTTTTCCCATTTAAGCATCCCCGCAAAAGCATTTTCAAATGAATCGATTTTTAAAACAATAAACACCGACGCGGATTCACCTGATACTCCAAAAGCGTATTCCGGAACGAGAGAGCGCAAGAATAATGGTGGAGCGTTGAACGCCACAAGAGAAATAAATTCTGACGCGCTTATCTGCCGCTCTCCGGTTTTATCCTTCACCACTATCGTCTTCACTGAAGACGGCCGAACTCCTTTTGATGTTTCCGCCGCCAACTGCCGAATGGCATCATCCCTGTTCTCTGCCAAGGCGACTTCGATTTTCATTTCCTCTCCCAGCAGTCCGCGATCAACGATAACCACCGGAGCCGGTGCATTCGGCTTTTTCACGTAAATAAAATAATAGAATAAACCAGCGCCGAAAAAGATAAACAATATACTCGCGGTGATCATAAAAACGTTCACTCTGCTTCTCTTATTGTCTATTTTCTCTATTTCCTTGCGTTCTTTTTCTTTTCTTTCTTGTTCTTTTACTGCAATTCTAATAACTGAAGTATTTTCAGTCTTGACGGCTTTTGAAACATCGCTTGTGTAGGTATGTATGGGACTCGGTTGAAATGATTTTCCGGAAGCATTTATAACTTCCTTTTTCTTTGATTCGTCCTTATTATTGGGGTTTGGAAACGGATTCGGTGTTACCACCTCTTGCTTTTTTGGCTCTGCCGCTTCGCTTTTCCTTTTTTCCGTAAAATTACTGGCAGGGTAAGGATTGGGAATTTCCTTGCCAGATCTTTTGGCATCATTAACTAGCTTGACATCCCCCTCCAATGTCCTTACTTTGTTTACCGACTCTTCTTTACTTATCAGTTTTGGATTCACACCGAAACTGCTTTTTTTTGGTATAGGAGGAGCTTCGCCGTCCTTGTAAGATAATATATCGGATCTCACAATTTTTTCCGGCTGTTTATCTTGCGCGGGAGTATATTTTTGAGTTTGACTCTTATCGCCCGAATCGGTTACCGATTCGGCCGGCTTTTTTACGCCAGACGAAATAGGCGGCGCCATATTTTGCGCTTTTTTAATATCATCCGCGAGAGTATGAATGTACGGCTTATTTCCCGCGCCGCTGTTTCCGGTATTTTGTCCGACAGATGTGTGATTGTTATTTTCCATTCTCAAGATATGCTCGTAATAAATTATACTACGAATAGCTTTTAGCTGTTAGCTTGCTAGTGCCGTTACAAGTTAAAATGTACTATTGCATGTTGTGAATTTATGGCTTGCAGATTGGTGAAAATCCATGGTGTATGCAGAGGAAATTAACTTGTAATGGTACTAGTAAAAAAACACCTGACATGAACAATTGACAGGGAAGAGAGAGAAATCCTCCGGTCTACGACCACCTCCTTTAAAAAAGGAGGAAGAAGAGGGGGTGAAGAAATTTCTAATTACTAATTTCTAATATCTAACTTCTAATGCACGATGAAGAGGGGGTGAAGAAATTTCTCCTTCGAGTTCCTCAGGATGGTGAAGCAATTGAACCATAATTACTAATTTCTAACAAAAGAAGAGGAGAAGAGGGAGGAGGGTATTAAAATTTGCGGAAAATCCGGCACTTGCGAGCCGGATTTTATTTACCTCCCTTGTCTTGGCCAACAAACGCTATTCGGCGGGTCTTTTTACAAAATTAGGATCAACTTCTTTTATGGACAGGTTTATTCTTTTTTTCTCGTCTATTTCTTTGATGATCACGGGGACTTTGTCTCCTTCTTTCAGGTACTTATCAACTCTATCTACACGAAACGAGGCAATCTCCGAAATATGCACGAGACCTTCGGTATTTTCGCCGATTTTAACAAACGCGCCAAAATCCATGATTCTAGTAACTTCGCCTTCAAATTTCTCTCCTTTTTTATACTCTCGGGTCAAATCTGAGATCATCTTCATCGCCTTCTCCGCCGTGCCATTTTTTCCCGTGACAAAGACGGTACCGTCCTCCTCAATTGTTATATCTTCCACTCCCGTCTTGTCTTTTATACCGTTTATGGTTTTACCGCCCGGGCCAATAACCAACCCTATCTGATCAACCTTCACTTTAATAATCAGAATTTTCGGCGCGCGCGGTGAAATATCCGCCCTTGGCTGATCTATGGATTTATCCATCACGGCCAGTATCTCGAGCCGAGCGGCTTTGGCCTTGTCAAAAGCCTCTTTGAGAATCTGCACCGGAATACCCTCCACTTTTACGTCCATCTGTATTGCCGTAATACCGTCTCTTGTTCCCGCCACTTTAAAGTCCATGTCGCCATGATGATCTTCCGGTCCTTGTATGTCCATCAATATCTTATATTTATAACCACCCTGATCGGACAAACCCATCATAAGTCCCGATGCTATACCGGCAACGGCTTTTTTTATTGGCACACCCGCGTCCATAAGCGCGAGAGATGACGCGCAAACAGACCCCATTGAAGTGGATCCGTTGGAAGATAACGCCTCGGAAACAATACGTATCGTGTATGGGAAAACTTCTTTGTCCGGTATCAACGCTTTAAGAGCTTTCTCAGCCAGAGCGCCATGACCAATCATTCTCCTATTCATTCCGCCCACTCTGCCGGTCTCCCCGACGGAAAAAGGCGGGAAGTTGTAATGATGCATGAATCTTTTGTTCACCTGCTCTTCCATTCCCTCTATCACCTGAGAATCACCCGGCCCACCCAGGGTAAGGGCGGATAAAATATGCGTTCCTCCCCTGTAAAATATTCCAGAGCCGTGAAGTACCGGCGAAAGTCCGCCCGCCTGCGCGTACAGAGGTCTAAGCTCGTCCATTTTTCGCCCGTCCGGCCTTCTTTCGTTTTCAATGGCCTCCTTGTGTATCAGATCATTAACAATATCTTCAAAATATTGGGCGGCCATTCCCCCGTTCTCATCCGGCAGTTCATCTCTTTGCGTATCCATCCACTCGTTTTTTAACTGATCCAGATTGGCGCTTCCCGGACCGCTGAATGTAACCCCGTGAAGCCGTGGTTCTATATTTTTTTTAAACAAAGCGACAATACTTTCCGGCACTTCCGGTTTAGGAATGCTACGTTTTGGCTTGCCAATCTCGGATATTATTTTATTTTGAAACTCCTGGATTTTTTCTATCTCCTTTGACGCTTCCTCCAGAGCTTGCGTGACTGATTCTTCTTGGGCTTCTCTGCCGCCCAGCTCTATCATGTTTATTTTTCCATCTTTACCACATGCTACCAGCTCAAAATCACTGGCCGGATTGTCTCTTATGGCGTAAGTCGGGTTGATGATCCAGCTATCTTCATCTTTTATCTTTCCGATCCTAATAGCGCTCGCCGGACCGTTCCATGGGATATCCGAAACGCCTAGAGCGAGAGAAGCGGCAAGAACGCCAAGTACATCGGGGTCATCCTCGTCAATAGATAAAATTGTTATAATTACCTGAACTTCATGTCTAATGTACTGAGGAAAAAGCGGCCGTATTGTCCTGTCCACGATCCGTCCCGACAAAACCGCCTCGTCAGATGGCCGGCCTTCCCTGCGTATAAATCGTGAACCTAAAATTTTTCCCGAGGCGTAAAATTTTTCTTCATATTCTACGGTGAGCGGAAAATAATCTCCTCCCTCTTTGGGTTTGTTTGACATTACGGCAGTGGCTAGAACCACCGTGTTGCCGTACTTGATCATCACTGAACCATGAGCCCGTTCCGCAAGGTCAGTGAACATGGCGGTTAATGTTTTACCGCCGATGGAAGTAGAATACTCTTTTATTTGCATACAAATGAAATACCAATATACGAATTCATGCGACTCCGACGCTTCGGTCGGAGCCCCGACCGAAGCGTCGGGGATGGATACGAATATATGGAAGGGAGATCTTCAGATTTCAGACTTGAAGATAACTTCAAATCTACTTATCCGAAGACCTCGTTAATTAATAATGTTCAAACTAACCAAACTTATTTTCCCAAAGGAGGCGGATTGCCTCTCTGCTGTTTCCTATAACCCTGAGAACTCAAGAGATACCTTCTCGGATTATGGTCAAGATCGATAAATTCGTCAACGGCCTCTTTCAGTTTTAACGACGCTGACTTTCCAAAAGTTAAAACTTCTATCTGACATCCTCCACTCATCTTTAGATACTCCACAAGAGGCACAAAATCTCCATCTCCCGACACAAGAACGACAGCGTCTAGTTTTGGCGCCATTTTGATAGCGTCAACCGCCAGCCCCACGTCCCAGTCGGCCTTTTTGCTTCCTCCAGCGAAAATCTGCAAGTTTTTTGTTTTGGTTTCTATTCCAACCTTTTCAAGCGCTTCAAAAAAGCTCTTCTCCTCGCCCGTTTCCGTGGTGATAACATACGCCACCGCGCGTATGAGAGAACGTCCGGCCAAAGCGTCTTTTACTATTTGGCCGAAATTGACCTTGGCTCCGTATAAATTTTTCGCGCTATGATAAAGATTCTGCGCGTCAATAAAAATCCCTACCCGCTGATTTTTTTGTTTTATTACAGACATATCTTTAGATAAGCACGAAATTCTAAATCCGAAATTCCAAAATTATTAAAATTTTTCCTCTTCCACCCCTTCCCCTCTCTTGCTCCGCCGAAGCTCGCTTCGAGCGAAGGGGAGTTAGAGGGGATTCGTATTCATTCGTATATTTGTATTATTTTATGTAATTTGTTATTTGGTGCTTACTTTTGTCTGTTGGTATTGTTTTTTCGAATTTGGGATTTCGTGCTTCGAATTTACTCACGATTATTTTTTCTTCAACTCCAATTTAGACAATATGGAATTATATCGTCTTGTGCTTTTTTTCTCCAGATATCTTAAATGTGTCTGGCGTTCAGCCACCATCTGCAAAAGCCCTCTTCGCGAGTGTTTATCTTTGGTGTTTTTCTTCAAATGCTTTGCCAACTCGTCTATTCTTTTGGTCAGGATGCCGATCTGAACCTCCGGTGAACCGGTATCTTTCTCGTGAATTTGACTGCCTTTGATAACCTTAGTTTTTTTGGTTTTTGTTAACATTTTTAAATCTTATCATAAATATGGCTAATACACAAGGACATGGATAGACTGTAATACCAAACTTTCATTTCTAAAAAATGTAATATACTGCGATCGTAGCTAAATTATAAATTTTAAGAGCGGCGCCGCAGGGCGTTCCCCCTCTTCCCCTCCCTTGCTCCGCCGAAGCTCTTTTTAGAGCGAAGAGTTAGAGAGGAAGCGCCTTTTCTATTCTTATATCTTTCTTTTCGAATTTGTTATTTGGTGCTTCGTGCTTATCTAAAGATGGGGTGTCTTATTATTTCTTTCTTCTTTCTTTTTTCTTTTTTTTGAATTTACAATTTTTTCGGATTTCGTGCTTCGTGCTTCGTGCTTATATAAGGATGGGGTATTCCCCATTCGTATCTATCCCCGACGCTTCGGTCGGGGCTCCGACCGAAGCGTCGGAGTCGTTAAGCGGTATCAACTATAAAGCCACCGTCCTCTCCACCTTACAACTGAGATTATTGTGTCCACGGCCTAGGTTGACCATTCATAGGCGTATCGCCAAAATATGTAACACCATCTGGAATTGTGAAGACTGCACCAGAGTTTTGTTTGCCGGTCTTTCTAATGATGAAATAATTTGACGTCTGTGTGGACGGATCATAAACCGTCGGCCCTGTGCCGTGTTGCCACCAGCCGCTAGACCACCCTACCGGAGGCACGTAGCCCTGAGCTCGAAGCGAAAAATCCATATAGTAATAAGTTGAAACAATATCAGACGCCTCGGGAATACCATCACCGCTGAAAGTAAACAGTTCCATTGTTCTTTTGAATTGAGAATCGCTCGCTAGAAACCCCGCTTCTTTAATCTGTTCCAAAGTTGCCGGACCTTTGAAGTAATAATCATTCCCCGGCATCATCTGGATTGTATTATCTTCCTCGGTAATATCCACGGTGAACAAATAAGTATCGGATCCGCCGACACAGTCAGACACGTTAACTTTTACCTGATAAGTTCCCGCTTGCGGCCATGCATGGCTTGCATTGTAACTCCATCCTGTGCCAGTTTGTCTCCGCGTTATACTGCATGAACTTCCTACATCAATATCATCTCCCAAATCCCAATCAACAGACCACATCAAATCATCGTTATCAGGATCAGTTGCCGACATTGAGATGTTGATTTCTTTGCCTGCTTCTATATCCGTTTGAATAGCAGGAATACCAACAATTTTTGGCGCGCCATTAACTGGCGTTGACATGGTCTCGGTTTCTATGTCAGTAGACGTGTCAGACTGTTTGGAGTCAATAAGGAGCGTTTCGCTTACAAGTAGATCATTGTTTGAGTAAACATGAACTTGATATGAACCAACTGCCAAAGACTGGCCGATTTTAACCGACCAACGGTTGTTGTTGACTGATATATTGCCTGATCCCCAAACTTTATCTCCACTTTCGCTTGAAAGGGTGATTCCAAATGGCTGAACGACATTGTAAGCAGATCCTTTTAAGGTGGGCAGTCTGGAAAAAGATGTCAGGGTTTCCTGGTCTATTGAGACTTTGGAAACAGGCGGTTTTTCGACGGCACATTTATAAAGCTGATTTAATTTCGCCCGAGTGGAAGGACCAACATAGCCGGTACCTCTCATCAAACCATAAGGTTTGAGAATTTCCAAAGCATATTTCTCTTGAAATTCAGAAACAGCAGACGCCATCATCTCGTCGAAAAATATCCCACTTTGCGAGCTGAATCTTAGAGAATAACTCTGAACGGCTTCACCCAAAACTGAATTTAATTTTTCAACGTCTGCTCCGGTATCCCCTATTCTCAAGTTTCGGTTAAACACATAACAGAAATTATCTCCTTCAATTACCGGATTCTTTATTATTATGGAAGACGGGGGTGTAGATACGACAGATTTTTCACACCTGGAGCCCGTCATAAAATTGTAAATGGCGCCAACCGGACAGCCAAATGTTACTTTTTCAACATTACACTTTTCTCCGGTAAGAAAATTAAAAATGGCCCCGCTTGGACATCCGGCGACTGTGTTTGGCCGGTCTTCTGCGTTTGCGTCAACAAGCGCTGATACAGACTGAGGTCCAAATGACAACAAACCACCTGTCGATACGGGTGCCTCGAGAGCATAAGCCGTACCATTAAATATGGTTAAAGTAGCAATAATAAACAAGCTGAAACGCAATGCAAAATAAGCAATTTTATTCATTGGATAATTATTACAGAATAATTAACTAATTATATTATCTTATTCTATTGTTGTCAAGGATACCCCCTTACAAAACCGAGCGCATACAAATCCCTCGGCTTTCAGCCGCTCCCTTTCCTCCGTCGCTTGAATATTTTGAACTATAGCGGACGAAGTACAATAAGGAGACAGGCTGGGATCTCATTGGTATAAAAAAACGGGCATGTGAAATGCCCGTGAATTTTGCTCACCCGTCGGCATACAGAAGGATGCTCTAAGCCGCCTCTTTAAGAATACTGCGGACTTTCGTCCGAGCGGTGCAGATTTTCCGAACAATTGTATTGACGTTCGCCACTGTTTCTCTCAACTGTTCTTCCTCTTCCCGCTCATTTTGGACTCCAGTTTGCACGGTGAGGTATGTGATCCACTCACCATCTGTCACCGAAGCGAGATCAATACCGGACTTTACAAACGCGTTCAGTCTCCGTTGAACCGTCTTTGAAACTGCGTTAGGATTTCTTCTCTTTCTCGCCGCCGTTACATTTGGCATACTCTCTCCGCCACGCTCCCATATTTTAGCTGTCACTTGAGCAGCTGTTCCGGCCTTCTTTGCACACGCCCAGACATCCAACTGTTTTTCCACAGGCAAGATATGAGACAACGCATAGCCATTCACTGTGCTTATTCTTTCTTTTTCCGGCGTAGACGGATTTAGAAGCCGTTTTAGATCCGGATGAAGCTTTTGCAAAGCCAGCGTTCGGCCGATGGTAGATTGGTGTTTACCCAGAATTCTTGCCAAACTTACCTGGGTTTCACCCGCGTCTATCTGTACCTGTAAGGCGTCAGACTCTTCCATTGGAGAAAGAAGTTCAGAGCTGTAGTTTTTTGCCAAAGCGTCAAGGTGTTGCTCTTTCTTTGTCTTTGGCCTGGAGTCAACCAAGGCAAGCAAGGTTTTCTTGCCGTTTTTTTGGGCCGCTCGCACTCTTCTTTCGCCATTTACGAGCTCCCACTTTTTTCCAGGAATTCCAGTTAACGGCTGCACTGTGATTAGTTCTTTTTGAGAACTTGCCTCCAGACTTTGAGCGAGACGACCCAAAGATTCATCATCAAAAATTTGACGAGGTTGGCTTTTAAAAATACCCTCCGGTTGGAACTCGGCTATCTCGGAGACGTTAATCTCCGTGAGTTTTAATCCCTGAATCTCTTGCGGGTACTCTTCAGACGGAGGAGCTTCGTCAAGTACAGACGACTCTCCTAAAGCCGCGCTTGTTTTTTCGCAGATAAAGCTCCAGAGACCAATTTCGCCCGGACAGAAGGCAGAATAGGATTCTGAACGGAAATCTCCACCCCTCTCAAGATAGCCGACAGCTCCCTTATCTATGACATTCCCACTATTCATCTGAACCAGCTCAAACGATCTTTTCGAACTTTGACCTTCGATGATTTTTAGAACTGTAACGCAAGAATCGCTCGCGTTAGCCCGAAAACTTTTGCCCTCATTATATCCTGTCATATTAATAAAGCCCGCTTCTTGCATTGCTTTAACTAAGTTCAGGTCAGTTTTTTGTCCTCTTTTTGAGTCTGCCTCTACACTGGCGATCTTGTAGTACACAACATGGCCATCTTCCGCGACCATGCTTTTACTACCATCTTTGCTGTTGCTTTTTTTCATGGTGCTATCCTTTCTATTTTTCTGGCTCATGCCAGGTCTACCATAACTTAAACAATCTGCGAGAACAAAGTCAACTCTGCGCGTTTTCAAATGCAATATCAAGGTTAAACCTTGATGTGATTATCACAATATCAGGCATAAAACAGCCTATGGTTTTAGACAGCAAAACAAAAAAACGCGGGAGTGTTCCCCGCGTTACCATCTTTATTTCAATACCTTAACCTCCCATGGAAATTCGTATTTGTACTCGCGCGCGTTTTTTCGTATGTGATTTTTTGCCCGCGCCGAAATCTGCATTTCAAAATTCAGACCGTTTTCCTCAAGAAAACATTTGAACTTCTTCACGTTCTCTCTGCCGAATTTTCTCAACTTAAGAAAATCGGACTCCGGCATTATACAGACATCCAAAAGTAACTCATAGCCGTTGTTTAGAAAAGCATTAACAAGGCACGAACCTAGAAAAGCTTCTAAACCGGCGATGTCCGCCCACTACTGTCCCACTAAAATTTTCGTAAATTAGAAAAACCCCTTCGGGTAAGCCATAATATGTCTGTCGGACAAATTAAAGGCTTAATCTCCCGCAAGGGATTTTTCGTATGTATTACTCTAGCACA